>Ga0255148_1000084_pt1 | contig 44267 bp, 54 predicted proteins | sample Atl_Miss_RepB_8h_FD_183024 | JGI IMG/M metagenome (GOLD analysis project Ga0255148, IMG submission 183024) | Freshwater microbial communities from Altamaha River, Georgia, United States - Atl_Miss_RepB_8h | ecosystem: Environmental > Aquatic > Freshwater > River | place: USA: Georgia | collected...
CTCCAGCGACGACATTGGGGGTCGGCTGTCGGCCGGGCACCTGGTGCTTGGTTAAGAGGCGCGCCAGCGCCGATCTCCGATGACCAGCAAGCGAGCCTCTGCGGATCCCTCCAAGGAGGCTCATGGCCTCTACATGGTCGAGAAGTACGAGCGGGTGATCGACTATCTCTACCCGCTTGCTCAGACCATTCCACGCAAGCACGGCACCTTCCGAGAGCTGCTGATCAAGCAGCTCTTTTTGGTGGCCGAACACCTTAACGACGCCATCAAGGCAAACCAGCTGAGCCGCTGCTACGTGCTTGACGGCAGCCTGGGCCAACTGCGATTGATGCTTCGGTTCATGGTGCATCACAAGCGCAAGCTGATCACTGAGCATCAGCTTGAAACCAGCCAGGCTTTGATCGGAGAAGTGGGCGCGATGCTTGGCGGCTGGATCAAGCGGTTGCAGGAAAACAAGAAACAGCCAAAATCAGAACGGTCTTGATGGGAGCGCCGTCATCCTCGGGGGCAACTGGAACAATACTTCCAATTCCGGTTCACGTTGTGCTAACTGGAACAACACTCCTTGGAACTCCAACAACAACATTGGGGGTCGGCTGTCGGCCGTGGCAACTGCAAAACACCACTTTGCTCTGCTGTTTCTACGGGGCAGCAGGCCGGTGCCAGCCAGGTGCCAGCCATCAAGTCCAGCTTCGGCAAACTCAGGGCCGAGTGGTGGCAATGGCAGGGAGTAGCCCATCGAAACCTGCCGCTACCTGCTGATGGGACAGAAGTTTCGCAACCTGTACCAGCAGATTTACGACTGGGAGAATCTGCTTGCAGCTTACAAATCAGCCAGACGTGGCAAGACTTACAGCAGTTCGTATCTCCGCTTCAAGGAGTATCACCTTTCCAGTCTTAGGCATCTGCAGTTGCGGCTGATTGAAGGGGCATGGCGCCCTGACCCGCAGCTTGAATTCGACATCATTGACCCCAAGAAGCGAACGATTGCCTGTCAGAGCTTTCGTGATCGTGTACTGCACCACGCCTTGATCCAGGTGGTGGGTCCGATCTTGGATGCAGCGATGATGCCTCAGGTTTATGCCTGCAGGGTGGGGCTAGGCACGCATCGCTGTGTCGTGAAGATGCAGCAGTTGATTCGGCAAAACCCCGACAAGTGGATTTTGCATGTGGACTTCAGCAAGTTCTTCCCAACAATTCCGCAAGACCTTTTGTTGGACTACCTCGGCAAAAAGTTGACGTGTCGTCGGACCCTGCTGTTGATTCAGCAGGTGTTGTCGGTGCAGCCAAGCGGGGTGCCGATTGGTGCGCTGACCAGCCAGACCTTCGCCAACTACTGGGGCGGCAAGCTGGATCGCTTTGTCGCAGGCCAGGTCGGCGGACGCTTTGTGCGCTACATGGATGACGCTGTATTGATCGTGAATAGCAAGGCAGAGGGGCTGTCCTTGAAGGCTGAGATTTGTGCGTTTGTAGCCAGCGAAATGGCTCAGCGCATTGGCAAGTGGAGCCTGTCCCCTGCTGGTCGAGGCGTCACCTTTTGCGGCTTTCGCATTCGCCGCCAGTTCAAGCTGATCAAGCGCCAATCCATGGCGAAGCAACGGCGCAAGCTGGCAGGGCTTCTGCGTGCTGGGGATGACGAGGGATGGCGCCGGTCTCAGGTTGCCTGGATTGGCCATCTGCGGCACGCTGATGGGCAGAATGCGTTAGTCCGTTTGGGGCTTGCCTCACCATGCTGATCAACACGATTGAGGACTTGGCATCTGTAGACCAAACCCGCGAGCGCCAAGCATTTCTCCAAGCACTACTCAATGACTACATCACCTTTGATGATGCCAGTTATCCTGCTGACTATGATCGCTTGTTGACACCATCTGACGCTGGGTATGTGGTGCCAGTGTTGAGAAAAGAATGGAACGCTGGAGCTGCTGCAGCTTGGGGGTTTAGTTCACAAGATCAAATCAAAGCATTGCTGCACGCTTGACCTGAAACCACTAGCCCATCAGAACGATGTCCTTTCCTTCTGTTCTGTGAACGTGCCCTCTACGAGGAAAGCAAGATGCTGGAGCGTGAGGCAGTAGTAAAGGCCCCATTGAAGTTCACTGAGGTCTGTCCTGAAGTCAGGCAGCGGGCAGAGACGAACCTGCAGAAGTGGTTAGAGGTGTTGCTGGCGTTGATGGTGCAGTTCCACCCGCCGGGAGCTAAGCCTTGACCCTCCCCTTGCGCTGCTCTGCACCGGTCTCCAGCAGGTGACAGCAGAGGGAGCTGAGGGACCGCCCTTCGTAGTCAGCGATCTGCTGTAGCTCTTCAAGCAATAGCTCAGGCACCGTGACGTTGATGCGCTTGGGCTTGCGGAACATCACCAGCGAGGCAGCCATCGGAGGGTATGTGCCCTGCGCAACCAACACGCCAAGGATGCACCATCCATCACTCACATGCGATGGGATGTGGGATAGAGCACTCACAGGCGAGGCATTTTGTTGGGGACGCAGGCAAGGCTCTTCCACCAGCCTTAGCCAGTCCCTTCTGGACTATCCATGAAGAACCTCTTCCTGGCTGCTGCAGCTGCCCTTGTGGCTGCTCCCGCCATGGCTGGTGACATCACCAGCACCCACTCTGTTCAAACCGTGCTCGGCGTTGATGCCCTGTCGGTGAAGAACGAGCGCAAGGCTTCCTCCGTCAGCGTGTCTGGCGAGAACGTCACTGTCACCAGCCTGCCTTCCCTGGGTGCTGGCGCTGCTGGCACGGCTGTTGCTTCCACCGCTGGTGTGACCGCTGGTCTTGCCACTGCTGGCTCTCCTTTCAGCTACAGCGAGTCGGCCTTCGCTGGTTCGACTGCTTCTGCCATGACTCCCACTGTGGCCGCTGGCGCTGTGACCGCTCTGGGCGCTGCTGACGTGCAGACCGTCACCAACGGTGGCGTGGCTGGCACTTTGGCTGGCACCAACCTGGCCACTGGCATTGCGACCATCACCGCTGGTGGCGCTGGCACCCAGGCCACCCTCACCCGCAGCAACACCCTCTCGGTGTTCCAGTGATGCAGAAGCGCCTACTCCTGGCGCTGATCGTGGGGGCCGTCATGGCCCCCCTTTCTGCAAGCGCCCAGATCTACAACTATTGGTATGGCCCTGGCACGCTGCGGGCTGGGACCACTACGGGCACATCCACCAGCACCAGCACTGAGACGGTCAACTCTGTGCAGCAGGTGTATGGCGGCACCACCTACAGCGCCACTGGAGAGAACATCCAGCCTGGCGGTGCTTTAGGCCCTGGTCAGACCTACACGGTGGCTCGCCCTGGGGAGCCGTTCCAGTTCAGCGAGACCTACCAGCCTGCAGGCATCGTGAGCATCACGACCACGGGCAAGACCGCTGTCACCAACACGCTCACCAATTCGTTGAGCGTCTTCTCTGAGATCGGGACCAACTGATGCGTCGCCTCCTTGCCCTGCTGTTGTTGTTGGCTGGTCCTGCAATGGCGCAGACCACAGCGCCGATCGCTAACAGCATCAACACCACCAACGCAGGACAAGCGTCGGGCACGGTGCTCAATAGCAACACTCAGCTCAACCAGCTGCCGATCATGCAGCAGGAGTTTGGTGCTGGTTTCCGCTGTCAGAACAGCACCGTCAGCTTCTCGCCCTACTACGTCGGTAGCGACACCAGCTATTCCAGCTACGTCGGGGCCAGCGGTTACGGCGGGATGGTGACGGTGAGCGTGCCGCTCGATGGTCGCGGCGTTGAATACTGCATGGCGATGGCCAAAGCCAGGGTCGAGAAGGAACAGTTCGACCTTGTGATCGTCCGTGCGCTGAAGTGCGCTGACCTGCTGCGTGCAGGCATCGTCTTCACCGATGAGAACACCAAGAAGCTGTGCGACGGGCTGGCCTATGTTCCGCAGCGCGACAGCACCAAGGGCGTTGCATTGCCAGTGCCTCAGAAGACGCCTGAAGTGATCTTGACCCGATAGCTCTCGCTAAGTTGGCTATCCGTCCTTTTCTGAGGGAACGGGTAGTCCGCTTTGGCAGGACGCGGTGAGGCTGGCACCTCGTGAGGACCAGCTACCTGCCACCCCCATTGATGTATTCAACGGAATAACCGTTTGGCATGAGCGGGTTCTCTCTGACATTGACCACCGGCCGGCCATAGAAATCAGGAAGGGTGCAACCAGTGAAGGGTGCATCTTCTGGTGTGATGTCAGTACCGAGGTAGTAGCCGCAGGGAGGGCCTGCCAGCTGAGCAAGAAGCAATGCAGTGGTGAGCATGTGATCAGGCCTCCAGTGCGCTGACGCAGGCAGCGAGTGCATCGGTTTGAAGGTGCAGGTAACGCTGCACAGAGGCCAGCGAGGTCCAACCACCAAAGGTCATGAGCTGGTGCAGAGGGATGCCTGCAGCGGCGAGCTTGCTGGCGCAGCTGTGTCTGGTGGTATGGATGCCGAGCTGTGGGTCATCACCAACACCGGCGTACTCAGCAGCCTTCTCAAACAGGCGTCTGTATTGGGCGTAGGTGTAGGGGAAGACGCGATGGGTGCGGATAGCAGGCAGGTGCTGCTCAACAGCAGCTACAGCCTTGGCAGTGAGCGGGATGCTGCGGACCTTGTTGTTCTTGGTCTTGGCAAAGGTCACACGTCTACGGGCGAGGTCAATGTCTGCACCAGTGAGGTGTTCAAGCTCACCCCAGCGAGCACAGGTCTCAAGCAGGAACACCAGGCAATCGGCCGCTGCAGGTTCTCCAATGCGTTGGAAGTATTGGCAGAACAGAGCGGTCTCCTCATCAGAGAGCACGCGGTCCTTGGTGTTTTGCAGCTTGAGCTGTTGCGGGAAGCGCGGCACCTGCTGGATGTGACCACGCAGGTGAGCGTCATTGAACATGGACCGCAGTGCTGAGACCTTCTTGTTGACGGTGGAAGGCCTGTTACCGGCGGCTAGGAGCTTTTGCCGCCAGGCATCGACATCAGGCGCTGTGATCTCACTGAGGAGGGTGTGAGGGCCGAAGTAATCAACAGCTGCTTGTGAGTACATGGCAGCTGTCCGTTCAGCTGAGGTGCCATCCCAGCGGACCTTGAGGGACAGGCGTCGTGCATCTTGCAGGCTGAACAGCTGGATGGGTGTAGCGGGCTTGGCCAGCAGTGCTTCGAGCAGCTCACGCTTACGGCTGATGGCCTCACGTTTGGTCTTGCAGAGAGCTGTCTTGCGCTTGCCATTGACGGTGACATCAGCCACCCAGCCAGTGGGTGTATGGCGGATAGAGCCGGACATGGTGGTGGTTGTTGGTGGTGGTGGTCAGAGCCCTTCGATCTGACGCCGGAGGGCTTTGCCTTTGGGTGTGAGCTGAACAAGGAAACGCCTGCCTTCTGCTGGATCACGCACGACCTGAACAAGGCCAAAGCCCTCATGACCTTTGCGGTTCATGGGGCCTAGAGCATTGATGGTGCGGCTGACAGCGCTGTTGGAGAGGTCCAGGCGTTGTTCGATCAGCCGGAGTGTGCAGGGCTCGCTTTCGGCAACGACCAGGAAGACCTGGGCGAAGTGAATAGGGAGATGGGTTGGGTCTAGGGACGCAAACACGTCCAAAGCCCTCTCCAACAGACGTAAATCCAAGGATCAGCTCTTGCCTGGGTACTAGGAGTCTCGCACCTGTGCACGGCGAGCTGGCGTTTGCCAGGCGACAGCAGCCCCCATAGGCGAAACCCTGTCCTGCCAGTGGATGTAGGCAGGTCCAGGGCTGCTAGAAATACCCAGCTTGTGCTGGGATCTGCATCTGATTTACAGCGCATTGACTACTAGGTATGCACGGGTGATGAGTAGGTGGACCCTACAGGTCACTGGTTTTTGCCAGGCGTCCTGAGGGAATCAACGAGGTGTTGGCCTTGTTCAGTGAGCAGGAGTTGGCGGCCGCCTTTATGCGGATGTGGTCTTGCTTCCAGAAGGCTGAAGGGGCTTGGTTTCCAGGCGCCTGACACGTAGGCAGCACGGCCAAGGAGTGCTGAGACGATGCGGTGCGCTGTACGACCTGACAGGTCCATGACCTGCTGCAGTTCAGCGACTGAATCGACGCCATCAGCTACATGGAGGAGGGCCTCAGCTGTTGCTGCTGTGGTGGTTGGTGAGCAGCTGCGGAAGGCCGACAGGTAGGCCTTGAAGGGTTGGAGATTGTTCACAAGCCGCAACGATCAAGCAGGGCTGACAAGATCTCCTCAGTCACTGGCACCTGGCCCCAGTTGATGGCTGGAGGGTTCTTGATGGCGTCAATGCGGGCCATTGCCTCGATGGCTTCAATGCTGGGCTTTCCTCGCTTGAAGCTGTCCTTCTGCCGGCTGGCAGCGAAGCAAGTGAGGGCAACAGCAAGGCCAGCAGGGCCAGCCAGGACTGAGAGCGGAAGAATGAAGAACCAGGCCATCGGTGGTGGTTGTTGGTGGACAGCTGGTGAGAGCTGTAGAGGGCCCAACAGGAGGGCCCAGTGCAGCTGTCAGCCGTTGGCCAGTGCGAAGGACTGGAAGGCGTCCAGCAGATCGCTGAAGAGCTGGGCCTCTTCCTCGTCCTTGATCAGTTCAGGCGCTTTGGCAGCCAGCCGGTTAAGGGCTGCAAGGGTGAGCCGTATCTCCTGGCTGTTGACGAAGGCAAAGGAAGGGACGGGTTCGCGGTTGGTCATGGCTTGTGGTGGTGGTTGGTGGTTGGTGGTTGTTATTGAGAGGCCTCTAGGAGGCCCGCTAAGGGCCTGTCAGTAGCCCAGAGCTGTGAGTGGTGCTGAGAGGCCTTACAGGCTCTCGCTGGCCCTTGTGAAGGTCAGTGGTGCACAGGATCGCCAGAGCGAACCCCAGCACCACGCAAGCCAAACGGTTACAGGTCATTCCCTTGCCCTCAGCCTTTGAACGTTGCACCGATTGCAAGACCCCTCAAAAACTCCTTGGCCTCTGAGGCAGTCAGACACTCAGCCAGTGCGTCAGCACCTTTGCCGTTGGTCCTCATAACTGAGTAGCCAGTCAGCGACTTCTGCAGCCAGAGATCCCACTGAGTGGCAATAGCTGCGGTCTCAGCTCTGCCGTCCAGCTCTTTCCTTGTGATGCGTGCCATTGCTCTGTTGGTGGTGGTTGTTGGACCGATGCAGTGCACCGGTGCACACGTCATAGCACCTCTTTGACACTTGTGGCAATTGGGCGCGGGGATTGGCGTGCTGCTTCCTATGCGTGTAGACGCATACAAGCCATGCAGCCATGCCTGCTCACAGCCGGCCACACCACCACCACGCACCACACACACCAGCCCTCAACACCACGTCAGCGGATCTCAAATCCGCAGACACACCAGTCAGCACCTGCCCCTACCGCCCCCGCCTGCCCAGCACCTGCTCACACCCCCTGCCCCTGCCCTCAAAACGACATCAGCCCCTACCCCCAGCAACCAGCGCTCACAGCCCCAAGCACCGGGGGCATGGGGGGAACGTCACCGTCGCGCTGTAGCGGAAGCCATCACATCGCGCGAGGTAAAACTGGGAAATGAGTGAGGTGAGTGCACCCCTTGAAGTGAGTGGGTCCGAAAGGAGCCAGGAGGGAGAGGGGTGCAGGAGATCTCCAGTAGTGAGATCTAGTGACTGAATAAGAATCTAAAGAGGCGGAAAAACGGGCTAGGTGCGGACGGAGAGGTATTGACACCTATGTCTGCACATGTGCAATACTCGGGGTATGGAACCCGTTGCCCTGACAGGGGTGACAAATGTGTCCATCCAACAACCACCGGTATCACTGGCTTCTGGCTGCCCTTCCCCAATGGCCAATACCAATCCATCCCCCAATGCTTTTACCTATGGACAGAACGAGCTTTGTGATGGTTCACCTCAAGGACACCGAGAGGGTCATGGACCTGTACTCGCAGCGAGCGATCAAGCCCAGGGACGGGATGCTGCTTTGGTGCCTGCTGTCGTTTGCTGATCCATCTACCGGTCGGATCTGGGCATCAGCTGACGGGCTGGCTGACCGGATGGGCAGCAACGCTGCAGAGATCCGCGCTGGCATTGCCCGTCTGAAGAAGCAGCACCTGCTCAGGCAGATCAAGAACTCTGTGACCGGTGAGCGGTATTACCGGATCAACCCATGGATGGTCTCCTGCGGGAAGTCTCAATCCATCGGTCTGGCCATGAAGGAGTTCGAGGAGGCCTGAGATGAAGTTCCTCGCAGCTCTCGCGGCAGTGTTCCTGGCGGCACCTGCCTATGCCCAACAAGAGGCACCCGCGCCATGTGCTCGCAACATGGTCGAGAAAACAGACGCCAACCGCTGGTGCGCAAGGCGTTACAGCGCTGAAGACATCCAATGGCAAGACCGTCAAGCGGCGGCCTACTGCCGGATGGATCGTGATCTGCGGCTTGTCCGTGGTGACGTTCTCGCTCAGCAGGGGCAGTACCTGGAGATCGCTACCAACAGGGTTTCCTGGGATTACCAGGTCCAGCGTTACGACGGGTTGATTGCCCACGGCCCATTCATTGATCGCATCGCTGCTTGCACGGCTGATCAGCGAACCGCTTTTCACAAGCGCTACATCGAGCCGATGTTGTCTGGCGTTGGCAGCTACTACCCCTCGTACACCGGTGGCCCTGTCCACGTCCGTGCACACACCCGCTGCAATGCGAGGAAGTGCTGGTCTGTGAGGAGCTACACCCGGCGGCGCTAAGGTCCAGTCATCCGTAACGGGTGGTGCCGACGGAGCTACTGGAGTTTGGATTTGCTGGCCGAGACAGCGGATTCCAGTTCCGGTGGTTGTTGGGGAAGCCCCTGCTGCTTACGGGTGGTGGGGGCTTCCTTGTGGCTGCAGGAGGCTGCAGGTCGACTGCGGCGCGACAGCGCTGCAAACTGGGTGTGATGCACCAGTGCCTTGTAAATGGCCTATCTCACCAACAACGAACGACTGGATCTTGGTCTGATCGGTCAGTCCGATCGTCCTGTTGCTGACATCCAAGCAGCGCTGGCCACAGCACCTGCTGGCTACTACGTCGAGGGTGTTGCTGTTGCTGGCCCTCCTAAGGGCGGTCCTGGTGCACCTGGTCCTTCCGGTAGCGCTGGCGGTACTGACCCCGGTAGCACCAAGCGGATGCGCAAGTGATGGAGTTCCAGGCTGAACAGATGAGGGATGACTGCGTGAAGGTCTCCCTCTCCCATAACGGCCTGGAAGCCGTCTGCTTCGTCTCTTCCTTCCATCTGGTGGCAGATAAACGGAAGCAGCTTGAAGCGGCCTTACAGGAGCTTCTAGAGGTGGCTGAGGGCGTATGAGCTGGCAGCCTCTGCCCGAGGAACTCCAACCCCTCTCCCATTTCTGCTGTTACCTGCTGCGGGAACTCAACCTGGCTGAAACGCCAACCAAGCAGCAGGTCTCAATCCTCAACTACCTGGAGAACGGTCCTGATCGACAGATCATCACCGGCTTCCGTGGTGTGGCTAAATCCACCCTCACAGGCATGTATGCCCTGTGGCGTTTGCGTATGGACCCCTTCCGCGAAAAGGTCCTCATCGTTGGTGCCACATCCGACAAGGCTGTTGAGATCACCAACTGGATGCTGCGGTTAATCCGTGACATCGACATCCTTCAGTGCCTGGCTCCTGCTGCTGATGGTCGTGGTTCTGTTCAAGCCTTTGACGTTGGTCCAGCAATCGTTGACCAGTCACCATCTGTTCGCGCTGTTGGCATCCTTTCCCCTTCACTGACGGGTAAGCGCTGTACCGTTGCAATCGCGGATGACATTGAGACACTTAGCAACTCCATCACACCGCTAAAGCAGGAACGATTAGCTGCTGCCATTACAGAATTAGAGGCGATCAGAAAGCCTGCAGTGGAAGGGGAGTTACCACGTAAGACCATCTTCCTTGGCACGCCTCACCTTGAGTCATCGCTATACCTACGCCTCAATAGAGAGCGGAATTATGGGATGCGTATGTGGCCTGCCCGTTATCCCAACCCTGCTGTTGATGACGAGTGGAATTGCTATGACGGCAATCTTGATCCACTGATTGCTGCAGAGGTTGAAGAGGATCCATCACTGATTGGTGAACCCACCGATCCAGAACGCTTTGGTCATGACGAGTTACTGAAGCGTGAGATGTCGATGACACGTTCATCGGTGCAGCTTCAGTTCCAGCTCAACTGTCGTCTCTCAACCCTGGATCGTTACCCCATTCGATTGGGGGACATGATCGTGATGGATCTCGATGGCAAGGCCTTGCCGGAGGTGATCAGCTGGGCGTCAGGTCCTGACCAGCGGATTCAAGATCTGATCTGCATCGGGATGGGTGCTGATCGGTGGTATCACCGGCCCATGCTCACGCAGGGTTGGATTGCGCAGGACGAGACCTGGCGATGCGTGTTGGCCATCGACCCTTCTGGTCGTGGTGCCGATGAGTTGGCCTGGTCTGTGGTGGCCGAGCTGAACGGCAACTTCTTTGTGCTGGAGTCCGGCGGTACGACGCAGGGCTATGCCGATGAGGTGTTGAAGCTGCTGGCGATGCGTGCCGAGCGCTGGAAGGTCACCCAGGTGGTGGTCGAGAGCAACTTCGGCGATGGCATGTTTGAGGCCCTTCTTGCACCGGTGTTGAACAGGGTGCATCCGTGTGGCATCGAGCCGATCAAGGTGACGATGCAGAAGGAGCGTCGGATCGTGGACACCATTGCACCGTTGGTGCAGCAGCACCGTTTGGTGATGTCTGCGGAGTTGATCAGGAAGGATTACCGCGAGGCAGAGCGTGATGCGGAGAAGGGTCACCAGCGGTCATTGATGTATCAGCTCAGTCGGATCACGACAGAGCGTGGCGCCTTGATCCATGACGACCGCATTGATGCGTTGTCGTTAGCGCTGAAGTTCTTTACCGATGCCGCTGCTCAGGACCAGGTACGTGAGCAGCAGCTACGGCAACAGGATCTGATGGATTGGTCAGTGGAGTGTTTCTTGGATGAGAGCGGTGCCAGCTTGGATGCGTTGGCAATGGGTTTTAAGCCTGGTGCTGCGATGCCTCGTCGGTCGTATGGGGGTGTGAGACGGAGCGAAGGGGAACCACTTTCTCCTGGAGTGCGGAGAAGTTGAGCTTGGCGGCCATCTTGCTTTTCAGCGCCTGGGTATCGGTTTCAGCCAGATTGGCGGTGATGGAGTTTTGCTTAAGCAGTTGCAGAGCAACGCGGAGATCATCGTTGCTGACGGGTTTGTAGTTGCCGTCTTCATCTTCGCTGCCGTTCTCAATGCGCTCACGAACCGAGCGAACGACTGAGGCATGGAGTTGTTCTAACTCCTTGGCGAGATCAGCCATTGGTGATAGGTGGTGTTGAGTTCATTGTGGCCTGACGCGCCATAGGAGCGAAACTGGGAAGGATGCACCAGTGGTAAGCAGTGTCCTTTCCTTTCCCCAAGAATCCGACTGATGGGCAGGTGGTCAGCTCCACCGCCCCTGATGGCTCGATTCTGACGGCCACCTATAGGGCAGCGAAGAATGAGTGGGAGGTGAGCAGGGCGCTGCCACCGCCGACCACGATCACGGGCACACCAGCGATTGCGGTGACGCCTACTGCTGACGGGCAGGTGATCACCTGGGATCAGGTGGCTGGCCGGTGGGTAGCCAAGACCCCAAGCACTGCTGCCACTGGCACCACCAAGAGTTTCGTCAAAGCAGCGCAGGCTGATGCTGACCAGGCCAATGGCGTGGGTCCTGCGCAGCTGAAGCAGGGGGATGTGCAGTTCACCGCTGAGAACCTGCACAAGGAGATCAAGTTCTGGAATGGTGCGGCCTGGGTTGAGAGCCTGAGCGAGGACACGATCAAGCAATGGATCAGCGCTGGGTCGTTGTTCCGTGGCGTGGTGAAGGAGAGCAGCTTGAGCACGCTGCCCGCACCAGCTGTTGCGAACCGGGGTTATTACTTCAGCTGGACCGGGAACCCTGGCCATGTGGTGGCAGCGGGTGACCCAGCCATTGGCACCGACCTGGCTGGTGAAGTGCTGCAGGTGGGTGACTGGATCCAGTCGGATGGCACCAAGTGGGTGCATGTTCCTGGTGACCTGCTGAGTAAGCAGCGCTGGGATTCGCTGGGTTCATTCCAGCCTTGGTCTGACACCAGCTGGGAGAGCGGTTCTGTTGTCAGCTATCAGAAGGCGTTCTTCCGCGCTTCTGCACTGGTCTCGCCTGGTGATGCAGCGCCTGGCACTGCTGGCAGCAAGTGGGTAGACATCACCCCGCTGCCTCATATGGGCTTGGAAGACCTGAAGAAGGTCAACGCCAACGTTGCTGACCCAGACCTGCATGGAGCTGTCTTCCAATGGGATGACAACATCAATGAATGGGTAGCCAGTGACACCTTGCAGATCGGTGCTGTCCGGTTTGACGATGAGGGCGTCGGTCCTGAGATCACGGGCTTTGCTGATACAGACTTCTCTGTAGCAGGTACTGATGACGCTAGTTATGTTCCTTCTGTCTATGCAGTTAAGGAGTATATCAACGCACAACCTAAGCCCTTCCTGGAAGAGTTGGATGACTGCGGTGATCTAAGCCTGGCACTTAATGGTCAGGTGCCCAGCTGGGATGCAGCCAATAGCAAGTGGATTCCAACCACTGTCAGTGCTGCTCTGTCTGGCCTGACAGATGTTGACCTAGCAACCACACCTCCTACTGATGGTCAGTACCTGAAGTACAACGCTGCTGGTACTAACTGGATTCCTGAAACACCTGTCACTGCTCTTGATGGGCTGTCTGATGTAACCCTGGCCACTCCTAGTGATGGCCAGCTGTTGAAGTTCAACGGCACCAGTGGTCAGTGGGAGAACATCACACCGAACTACCTGAACCCCACCAACGGTTACACCAAGACCGAGGTCGACACCAAGCTCGCCACCCTCACCACCACGTTGGAACATGAGGAGTCGGTCATGGCGATTGCCAATGATCCTCCTGCTGTACCAACACTCAACGACCTCTACATCACGGGCACAGTCCCGACTGGGTTATGGGCTGGGCACGCAGGAAAGCTGGCTCGCTGGGATGGCACAGCCTGGCAGTTCGCTGATCCCCGCACTAACGAGACACACCTCGTTGAAGATGTCGCTGAGACGTGGCACTGGAATGGAACGGCATGGGTGAAGGTGGCAGTAGCCACAACAGCAACAGCTGTTTCCACTACTCCTGTTGGAACAATCATTCAGTCGGTGCTGACCCCTCAGCAGTTCCAGACTGCAATGGGCGCCGATGGCAGCAAGTGGCGTCTTGCTGCTGGTGGTGATTGCACGGGTACTGCCTACGCAACTCTCACTGGTGCCACAACACTGCCTGACCTGCGGGGCTCCTTCCTGCGGATGGCTGGGCAGAGCCTGTCTGGTTGGGACGGCGGTGCGCTCAACGGATTTACTGAGGACAGCACTGCACGTCCAAAGAACGCCTTCACTGGTTCAACCGACTCCGCCGGAGGCCATACGCACAACCTGTGGTCAAGGCGGATGAGCGCTTACTCGGGTGCTGGCTATTACCCCGCTGCTCAAACAGTTGGCGAAGGTATCTCGGCAGGGGGTGTGGCAGACGTTTCTGGGCGGTGGATGGATAGCGATGGCGCTCACACCCACACCGTTCAAATCACAGGCGGCGGTGATGCTGAAACCAAGCCCAAGTCCTACGCCGTCAACTACTTCATCAAGGTGAACTGATGACACCTCGTTGGCTCACAAGCAGCATCGTGTTGGTGGTTGCCACCACTGCGGTGCTGTCTGTGGGTTGGAGTGCAGCCTGCACCTTTTACATCGGACCACGGATGTTTGATGCCGCCATGCAGGGCAAGTTGCAACATGAGCCTGCTGTCTGTGAAGACGCGGAGAACCGTGCCCTGCAGGTGCTCACGGCATTGCTAGCCACGTTGATTGGCTTGCGCAGTAACCCACCTGAATGACGAGCCCTAGAGAGTCACTGATCGCCAAGGAACATGCAGCAGGTGCCGCTGCACTGCTCACTGCTGTCAGTGGCTTGTTGGCTTGGATGATCAGTGCTGGCGTTCAACTGGACGGCAGGATCGACAAGCTCGAACAGGCGACACGAATCCTGCTGGGACCTGACGGCAAGATCATTCCTGCGCCTGAATCAGTGGAAGCAAAGTTCCACGCTCAGGCATTGGAACGTGAGATCACCACGTTGAGAGACCGGGTGAAGGAGCTGGAGACGAGGGCGTTCAGGTGACCATCCGTGTTTGGAAGTTCGGGTCCGACTCATCGAGGTGAACCTCAGGGCCGAACCCGGTAGCTGCTAGCTCAGGGCTGATTCCTTCCTGTTGCAGCTTGGGTCTCTCGGCTGTGACCTCTGCAATCCAGGCATCGAACTTGGCCCTGGAATCGGTCTTCACCGGAAGGCTGAGGAACTTCCGCAACAGCTTCACGTCACGGAAGAACATCGAGCAGCCATTGCGATAGGCCACGTAGTAGCGGCCATTCCAGTCAGGGCCTGTCTCGATGAGCATCCCGCCGCCGAGGTCGAGCTTGGCTCGCTTCATCGGTGCTCCTGCATGATGCGGACCAGCTTCTGCGGGTAGGAGCTGTCGGTGGCGTAACCCTGGCGCTTGAGGTCATACGCCGCGTCCTCAGCCGTGCGGCAGTGGTTCACCCCCTGGTAGCCCTTGTAATCCAGATACCAGCGGGACACGAGGTAGTTCACCGAGTCCTTGAGGGTGGGGAAGTCGATGAAGCCAGCGGTGATGGTGACCATCTGGCCGTTCACCTCTTCCTGGGTGACGTGCTGCGAGCCGCTGCCCTTGATGCCGAAGAAGTTGTTCTTGCCGCTGACAGCCGTGCCGTGGGCGGATTCCAGGGACCACTGAGCAGCAACCAGCTCTGGGAACTTGGCACCGCAAGCCTGCGCTGCTGCCTTCACCCCATCCCAGGTGTTCGGGTAATCGGCTGGTGCAGGGGGCCGCTCATGGAAAGCCTGCGTCCACGCTGCTGATTCGGTCAGCAACGAGGGGTCGGATTCCAGGATGTGCTGCCGGAGGATCTCGATGGCCTTGAGCTGCTGCGGTTCGCCACGGAAGAACTTCCAGAACTCGGCCCAGCGCTCAGCGGAGAAGGTGATGTCGCTCATCATTGGCCTGTTGTAGCCCACCGGTGCACAGAAAGTATTAGGGATAACTGCATCGTTTGGTTACAGTTAGTCCATAAATTGCTGGAGGTCTCCATGACCACGGCGCAAAGAGAGATCAGGGAGATCAAGAAGGAGCTAGCGGAATCAGGAGCCGACCCGTTTGAGGTGGCCGCTGAAGCGCTTGCATCCGCCCGTCGCTACCGCCAACAGCTGGATGAGTTGAAGGCTGTAATGTTCCTGCGTCCACCGGATGCCAATTTCTGCTGGTTCAACCCCGCAGACTGCGGCAGTCGGCAGAGCACGGGATCCTTCTAATCCCTTGCAGGACAAGGCGGGACCATGGCGGAATGGCAGACGCAGCGGACTTAAAAAGCGCGTTTGATCCATTCACCTGTGCATAGCAGTTGCGCTGGAATGGTTTGAAGCCTTTCCAGCGTTGCTGGCAAAGATGTGCACTGGTGGGGTGGAATTACTGCTGAAAGCAGCCAACTCTGCACGGTGAAACCCGAAAACGCGCCTTCCACACCGGTGGATGAACTGCAGCTGCAGAGGCTCAGGAGGGAGGTCAGGCGGGCCAAGGAGCGTGCTGAGGCCATGCAGCGCAACCTCAGGGATAAGGGCCGAGAAGGTTCCACGGGTTACGGGGCTGCCCTGTTTGAGCTGTATGGCGAAAGCGTCGGGGTTGCGATTGATGCGCTGCTCACAGATCTGCTGGAGAACCCCACCCGTGCGGGGAAGCACTTCAGCGCTTGGCCGCTACTACTGCACTTCTGTGATCGCGGCCCACGGTCCATTGCGGCGATAGCTCTTGGTGTGGTGATTGATGGGATCTCAACCACCCCACAGCGACCGATTCTGGCTAAGCGCATTGGTCGCGCTTTGCAGGATGAACTGAAGGCCATCCGCCTACGGAGGGGTCGCGGCGCGGTGCTCGCTGAGATGGTCAAGAAGGAGTACGGCAAGCGTGCGGTTTCAACCCGAGTGTTGGGTCAGTTGCATGTGGACCCATCGGGTTGGACGGTGCAGGACCGCCGTGAGCTGGGTCAGTTGCTGCTGGAGGTGATCGCTGCCAACACCAACTTGATCACCTTCAGTGATGAGCGGATCCCACGGGTGCTGCCTACTGAGGACGTGCTTGAGGTGGTGCGCCTCAACCCGCCGCGACCACTGCCGGTACGGATGCTGCCGTCGATCGTGCCGCCTGAACCCTGGTGCGACGTGAGGCGTGACGGCAAGGCGCTGGTTTCCAGCCGCCGGCCGATGGATCTGTCCCACATCACGGCCAAGAGCTGCGCCACTCAGTTGGAGGTGGTGAATTACGTGGAACAGCAGCAGCTGCAGATCGACCCCTGGATGGTGGCGGTGCAGCGTGAGGCATGGGACTGCAACCTGCCTGGTCTGTTTTCAGTGCAGCGTGACCCACAGGAACGGTGGCTAGCGACGCAGCAGGCGCCAGAGCGTGCACGGATCGAGGAGTCACTGCGGCAGTTCACCGAGGTGCAGGGCTATCCGATCTGGCTGGAGCATGACTTTGACTTCCGTGGCCGGCTGTATTGCTCAAGCCGCATTGCTGGTCACCAGGGTCCTGATCATCAGAAGGCCCTGATCTCGTTTGCGCAAAAGGAAGCGGTTGACGATGATGCGTTCAACCAGATGCTGTCGGCCGCCGCTGGGCACTACGGGTTAGGCCACTGCACCTGGGACGAGAGAGTGGAGTGGGGTAGGGACCACCTCTCTCGTCTGCAAGCAATTTCGGCGCAGCCGTTGGATCGCTTGGATCTCTGGAAGAGCGCCAAGGATCCCTGGCAGTTCCTCCAGATCGCACGCGCCATCTCGGATGTGGTGGCTGGCGACCTCTACAGCGGGGTGCCGATTCGCTTTGACCAGACCGCAAGCGGGATGGGGGTCATCGGTGCGCTGTGCCGTGACCGTCAGCTGGCGCTGCACACCAACATCATCGGGGATCGACGTTCTGATCTCTATGCCTACATCTCAGGCTGCCTGCTGAATCTCCTCCAGGCGGATCTGGATTCGTTCGACCCGCGTGATCAACGTCTCGCTGAGATGTGGTTGCAGTACCCGATCGGCCGTGACCTCGCCAAAGGGCCAACCATGACGACGATCTATGGCGCTCGTCATTTCGGAATCGTTGAACAACTGATCGACTGGTTACGGCAGAAGAAGCCTGACGTACCGGTTGAGCGCTGGGCAAGGGAGTACACGCTTCCTGCGCAGTACCTGGCGCACAAGCTGAACATTGCGATTGGGGCTGAGCTGAAGAGCTGCGTTGAGCTGGAGAAGTGGCTCAGGAAAGTCAGCGCTTTATGCGTGAAGAAGCAGAAGCGGATTGAGTGGACCAGTCCACTGGGGTTCCCGATCGCGCTTGGTAATGAGCTGGAACGTCAGCAGAAGGTGCGCACGGACCTTCATGGTGCACGGCGCTGGCAGCAGGCTGATGCCGGCTGGGAGCCGGGTGAGCTGAGCGCTCGCGCAACCAATCGCGGCATCACCGCCAACACGATCCACACCTTTGATGCCGCCCACTGTCAGGCAGTGGTCCTCAGATGTGCACAGATCGAAACTCCGGTACTGACCAACCACGACTGCTTCGCCACGATCCCCGCCAGGGCGGACTGGTTGCACCATGCGTTGCTGCATGAGCTGTCGGCTCTGTATCGGCAGGACTGGCTGGCTGAGATGCGGGTAGAAATTGGCAAGAGGGCAGGCGTACACCTACCGCACCCACCGATGGTTGGAGATCTTTGCGAAGGTGAAATCGGCCAGAACCCCTACTGCTTCAGTTGATCTCAGATTGAACCCAATCGGACTCCTCCTAGGGGTCTTGCGCGGCCACACCTACGCCACTACGGTCGCGCTGTTCCCCACCTGTGCAGAACACATGGCACGCGAGCTGATCGTCTCCCCACGGGGTGAGGCGCTCTGGGCAAAGATCCTTGGCGAACCCACCGCCTATGAGGACAACCCCAAAGCGTGGTCCGTCTCCCTGCTCCTTGATCCCCAGGATCCCGAGACGATTGCCTTCATTGAGCGACTGGAAGCCTCCTTTGAGGAGTTCCATGGCTCCAAGCCCAAGGTCGCCACGCATGGCTGGCCCTTTGCTGAGGAGACCATCAAGGATGAGAAGGGTCGCCCTGTCCCCACCGGCAAGGTCAAGTTCAACTTCAAGCGCAAGCAGGAGACTGCACGCGGCGGCATCAAGGATGGTCCGATCGTCCTGGATTCCAAGAAGAACTACTGGCCCCATGACCAGCTGATCGGCAACGGCAGCAAGATCAAAGTGGCCTTCACCCCCTGGCCCTGGTCTGGCCCCAGCGGCAAGGGAATGAGTCTCGAACTGGAATCAGTCCAGGTCATCGAGCTGGTTGGCTACTCGAAGGAGGCGGTTGAGAGCGTCTTTGGCGAGGAAGAGGGCTACGTGGTGGATACCCCTGCTGCTGCTGTCCCCTTCAACGATGAGCCGACCTTCGCCGAAAAGCTGAAGGCACGCGCTGCTGAGGTGCAAGCCGAAGCCGCTGATGTGCTCGCTGAGGAAGTCCCCTTCTGATGAAGCAGGCGGACTTCGTTCTGCCTGTCAATCTCCAGCCCAAGGCACGTCCGCGCTTCCGCCGGTTTGGCAAGGCCTACACCGATGAGAAGTACCGGGCCTGGATGGAGAACACCGCTTCGATCCTTTCCGAGTGGTGGCCACATCCACCTCTTGAGAAAGGGGAAGTCATCGCTATCCACATGATCTTCCACGGTCCTGGGACCAGCGATCTGGACAACCTTGCCGGTGCCGTCATGGATGCAGGTCAAGGTGTGGTCTGGGCTTCTGATCGAGTGACTGTTATCCGCCGCTTGGAGTTGGAGTGGGTCGGCAGCAAGAAAGCGGATCAATTCATTGTTCTCAAAGTCATCTATCAGTGAACTGTCCCCATTGCAATCACCCTGATTCCAGAGTTAGTGAAACCAGAGCGAACCCTGATCACGATCGCCGTATTCGTATTTGCCGTGGTTGCGGTAAGACGTTCACGACGTTTGAGCGGGTGGCGGTCTACGCAGGCCGAGCGGCTGGATGGTTTGAAAGCTCTGTTGAACCAGAAGCAGAAGGAGATCCAGAACCAGCTGAGGTCAAGCCAGTACGGCGCAAAGCGCTGGAACGGTTTGTCGCGCAGCCGGCTGACCCCCTTCTGGAACCGTTTGAGCCAGAGGTGTGCGAGGCACTTCTCTCCTGGTGGAACGAGAGCCGTCTGAGTAAGCACGGTTCAAAGGCTGCCTGGACTGAGAACGCCTGGAAGCAGAGCATCCTGCGCCTTGCTGCTCTTCCGAACTGGAAGCAGTTGGTCTTGGCGCAGGCCGGTGTTGAACACGGATGGCAGGCACTCAAGCCTGAGTACCTGAAGGATGTGCCACCACCGCCGGCCTCTGGTCTTCAGCCGAAGTCTTCGGCGATGCAAGCCGCCATTGAGCAATGGAATACCAGAGCAGCGGGCTGACGATCGAAACATTCCTGGCGGTAGCTGAGATGGTCGCAGCACAACTGCGCATCAAGGAGGCCGATCGCTGGGCGCCTCAGATCTGTCAGCTCAAATACGTGTCCTTCACCGCTGAGTTTCCAGAGGTGAATGACGCTCAGTTCCTCTGGTCTGCAGAGCAATGGCTGCAGGACACCGGTGGCAAGGACTTCCTCCGCTATCCCACGTGGAAGGAGTTGATGTCGCCGCTGTATCGCAGCGAGAACGGACAGGCCAATCGCAGCTGGGGGTTCAAGGATTCCTTGCCCATTCAGCTGCAGCCTTCAGCGCAACAGCTGGCGGCGTTACCTCCCTCGCCGCAATCCATTGCTGCATCACCTGACCCGCATAACTCCGGGGCCTATCAGGTGTTCACGACTGAACAATGGCCCGCTCTACCAGCAGCTTCTGAATCAACAGGGCTGACACCACGGCAGTGGGCCGCGTATCTCAAACAACTCGCTGAGGAGGAAACAGATGGAACCTCTGATGACCGAGGCTCAGCTCAGGGGAATCCTTGAACGGGGCTTGGTTACAGGGAAGTGGTCCATCCAACAGTTCAACGCAAAAGCGAAAGATCCCATCCTTCCGAGTCGTGAGTTCCTAGAGGCCAATCCCAAGTTCTTGGACATGTCCTTCCGGGACATGGAGGCATACAGGAAACACAACCATCGAGGGTATCTGTGAACTGGGGGTCGCTTCGCAAGGGGATGACTGTTCGCTTCTACACCGCTTCTGGTTGGAAGAAGGGCACCATCGCCGCCGTCTACGAGAACAGCTGCAGCGTCCTCTGGTACGTGGGCAGCACCGAAAAAATCACGAGGGTCTATGACACACGAAGCATCAAGTTCCAGTGAGCCGCTGCTGGACGTGAGCCACGAGACAATCACGCGCCTGAAGGAGATGGCGATCCGTTCGTACAACGACGCGATGACCAACGGCCAATCAACGGTTGCCTCCTGGTGGGACGGCTACCTGCGGGCCTGTGATCACATTCTCGAAGCTGATGGCCAATAGAACGAGTTTCGGCGGAACGATGGAGGCGTATGAGGGCGCCCCCAATCTCGGCGAGGGGATTAGCCGGCCCGCCGCCAAGGTGCGAACCAGGGAGTTTCGACTCCTGGTGCGCTTTGCCAGGACACAACCGATGCGTGTGGTGATGCAGGCGGAGACCGCCAAGCGAGCACTGCACTACGCCCAGAACCGTTGGCCTGAGGCCTCTATCGAAATCATCAAATGAGCAACCTTCTTGATGCCTGCACTGAGCTGTACTGGTCTTTTGCTGAGTACGGCATTGACGATCGCCGTCGGATGAAGGCGGTGCTTTACCACCTGGCTGAGGAGATCAGAACCTGGGCACCGGATGAAAGCCAGGCCCGGATCTGTTTCCTGATGACCAATGAGATCGCGGATCGGATCAAGCGCGATTGCGAAACACCGGAGAAGAAGGATGGGGATCAAGAGTCCTAACCATCCGCCCTGCCCTGGTTGCGGCAGTGGTGACACCCGCTGTCAGCAGACCTTCCTCAAGCGTGGATTTCGCATGAGGCGTCGCAAATGCTTCTGCTGTGGCCAGATCTTCTACACCGGTCAGCCATTGGAACAGGTGACGCCTTGCCTTGATCCACGCATCCTCCCGCTCTACCCCTATGTCAAAGCTGCTGGTTGATGCCGAGTATTTCCTCTACCGCGCCGCTGCCGGCTCGGAGGTGGAGATCAACTGGCACGGGGATGACTGGACCTACATGTGCCGTCATTCCGACGCGAAGCTCGGCTTCCAAGAGCAGATCGCTCTGGCAATGGAAGCCGTGCCTGCTGCTCAGCCGATGCTGGTCTTCAGCGATAGCAGCACCTTCCGTTATGGGGTGTGGCCGAAGTACAAGGCACAACGCAAGAAGATGCGTCGCCCTGCTGGCTACGGCGCACTGATCGAGTGGGTGTCTACAGCTGCAGCCTCCTGCGGCTGGAACATCGCTCGCCTGCCCGAGGTCGAGGGTGATGACGTGCTCGGCATCCTCTATGAGGAAGGCGACGTGATCTACAGCATGGACAAGGACATGAAGACCCTGCCGGGTCGTCACCTTGTTGATGGTCAGGTCGAGCACATCAGCCTGCGGGAAGCAGATCTCGCCTTCTACACCCAGGTGCTGACCGGTGATTCAGCGGATAACTATCCCGGTTGTCCGAAGTACGGCCCGGTGACAGCTGCCAAGTTATTGGCTGGTTGTCTCACTGAACTGGAGATGTGGAGCAAGGTGCTGGCTGCCTATGAGAAGGCAGGCTTTGATCAGCGCTATGCGATCACACAAGCCCGATGTGCACGAATACTGCGCAGCGGTGAGTATGACCATGAACGGGGAGTTCCGATCCTCTGGAACCCGCCGGTAGCCTGACCATAGAGACCTTCACCGTGACTATGCTTCCGCGCTTATCTGAACAGCTGGTGGCTGCATTGGCTGCTCAGTTTCCTGACCAGGCCCCAGACCTGGACTGGAATGAGAAGCAGGTGTGGTTTAAGGCCGGCCAGGTCTCTGTTGTTCGCTGGCTTGCTTCCAAGCTGGAGGAGCAGGAAGAAGGACCTTTCTCAGTGGAGGAACTCTGATGTGCTTTGGAGGGGGCGGCGGTGGTGGCGCCACCATCACGATGCCTGACACCGGTGCATACGACCGGATGGCGCAATCGCAGATCAGTGCGATGCAGTCCGTTCAGGACAACGCGATCAAGATCAAGCAGAACGAGTTGAACTCTGTTCTCTCTCGTCAGCAAGAGCAGCTCACCCAGCTGCGTGATCTCGAAACCCAGAGGGCCAATGACACCAGCGCTCAGGCCGCACGGCTTGCAGCGTTGATCGGTGCGCCGCCTCCAGAGAAGACAGCAGAGGCTCCGGTCACTGCTGCTGACCAGAACCGCAAGACCTTCAAGGGCAAATCCGCTTTAAGGATCAACCGCCCTGTTGCCACCAGCTCTGGCCAGGGAGCTGGCCTCAACATCACCTAGGAGACCAGCCATGTGTTTCGGAGGATCCCAGCCTCAAGCCCCGCAGATCACCTACCAGGGCCCGAGTGACGCTGACATTGCTGCCAATCAGGCGGCGCTGGATCAGTACAAGACCCAGATGCAGCAGCAGTCAGCAATGTTCAACACCCAACTGCAGCAGCAGATTGATGCCGCCAATGCTGAGACCGCTTCACTGAAGACCAAATACGACACCGAGGCTGCAGCGGCAGCAGCTTCTGCAGCAGCACAGCAGACCGGCGCCTATGCCGCGACAGCTACCCAGTCCGAGGCACCCTCTTCTGCTCAGACCACAGCGGCAACCGTCAAGAAGGAGAAGCCCAAGAGCAACCTGCGCATCAGCACAGCTGCACTGCCTAGCGGTGCTGGCACCGGTCTCAACATCGGAGTCTGATCATGTGCACCGGATCGACCAAGCAGGGGCCATCTGCTTCGTACACGCCGCCTCTCGTCAAGCAGCTGTACGACAACCCCAATCCCACCTTCAACTTCGGTGGGGTTGATGACCTTGGCCTGCGCATCCAGTCCGAGCAAGGCCGTGAGTATCTGAGCCGGATCGAGCGCAATGACGCTAATGCCAATGAGATCAGGTTTCGGGAGGCGCAGCTGAAGGCGATTGCTGATGAGCAGTACCGCCGTGACACGCCTCGTCGCTTGGCAGCAGAGCGCAGTGCGCTGGCCGCTCAGCAGCAGGCAGAGATGATCAGCTACCAGAACCGCATGGCTGAGCAGCAGGCTCAGCAGAAGGTTCAGACCGAAGAGCTGCGTGCTCAACAGGCTGAGCGTGTTGCCGGCATCCGCTCTCGCGGACAGGCCGTCTCTCAGTCCCTGCAGATCCTGGCCCAAGCAGGAGGTCAGGCCCCTACAGCTTCGACATCCAAGCCGACTGCTGGTCGCGCCGGTGCTCGCAGCACTACTGCCTCTCTTCGGATGGGCACCACTGGTTCCAGAGCCGGCAGCGGCTCCAATCTCGCGGTGTAAGCAATGGCCTCAGCACAGAAGCGTTATGACCAGCTGCGGACCGACCGCGATTACTACCTGGAGCGAGCGCGTGATGCAGCACGTCTCACGATTCCATACCTGATCCCACGCAGTAACGAACCTGTACGGGAGAACAAGGACGTTCACCTTCTGCCGTGGAACGGTATTGGGGCTCGCGGTGTTCACAATCTGGCTTCTCGTCTTCTTCTTGCTCTTCTCCCTCCTACGGAGAGCTTCTTCCGCTTCACCGTGGATGAGGTGGCCATGCAGCAAGAAGAGCTGCGTCTATCGCAGTCGGGTGCTTCAGAAGATCAGATCGCAGAGATGAAGTCTGAGATCGAGCTGGCTCTCAACCGGCTTGAGCTTTCGGTGTTGCGCAGCATTGAAACCAGCAATGACCGTGTGGCTGTGCATGAGGCACTGGTTCACCTGATCGTTGCTGGCAACTGCTTGCTCTACGTCTCGGAAGACGGGTTGCAATGTTTCCACCTCAACCGCTACGTGCTGTTGCGTGACCCCATGGGTAATCCCATGGAGGCTGTGGTGTGTGAAGAACTTGCCTTCAGTGCACTGCCTCTGCCGTTGCAGAAGCAACTGCTTGAACAAGAGGAAGACCTCAAGGGAATCCTTGATGACGAGGATCTAACGGGTAGCAAGAAGGAGAAGCCAGTCAGGATCTACACCCACGTGATCTGGGCTGATGGTCGTGTCCGCTGGCATCAGGAGGTGAAGGGTCATGAGATCGAAGGCAGTCATGGCTCTTCACCCATGGAGTCCTCTCCTTGGTTGCCACTGCGCATGATCCGACAGGACAGCAGTAGCTATGGCCCTGGTTACATCGAGTCGGCTTGCATCGCTGACCTGCAAACCGCTGAGGCATTGAGCCGTGCGGTCTGTGAAGGCGCACTGATCTCCGCCCAGGTGAAGCATCTGGTCAAGCCCAGTGGTGTCACCAACGCCAAGCAACTGGCCGAAGCACCCAATGGTGCGTTTCTGCCTGGCAACCCTGATGACGTGTTCACCGTTCAAACCCAGAAGGGTGGTGACATGAACGTTGCCATGGCTGCTCTGGCTCGCGTTGAGGCGCGGTTGGCGCAGGCAATGATGCTGGCGGATGTGCGTGACTCTGAGCGCACAACAGCTGAGGAAGTCCGCCTACAGGCGCAGCAGATCGAGAACTCTCTGGGTTCGATCTACGCAATCCTCACGGTTGAGTTCCAGTCGCCGTACATCGCACGGAAACTCGAACTCTTCACCCGCAAGGGTGGGATGACCAAGCTGCCTGAAGGGCTGGTGAGGCCCATGGTCAGTGTTGGCCTTGCTGCTGTTGGTCGCGGTAATGACCTTGAGAAGACTGCACGGTTCATGCAGATCCTGCAGCAGACGCTGGGCCCAGAAGGCATCGCTCAGTACGTGGTGCCTGGCGAGCTGATCAAGCGATTGGCCAGCTCGATGGGCATCAGCCCGCTTGGTCTCGTCAAGACCGAGCAACAACTTGCTGCTGAAGCACAGCAACAGCAGCAGATGGCAATGGCTCAACAAGCAATGGCGGCCGGTATGGCCGACCCACAGAAGTTGGCCAATGCCGCTGCCACCTCTCAGGAGATGGCAAACCCACAACCACCTGAACCGACCGCATGAACGACCAAGCACCTGTGATCTCTACCCCAGAGGCAGCAGCTTCTGGGATGGTTGCCCCTGGGCAGGAGAGCATCCTCGAAGAGTTCATCCAAGAACAGGAAGCTGCTTCCCGTGCTGAGGAGCAGCAAAAGATCCTTGGCAAGTTCAATTCACCAGAGGACCTCGCCAAGGCTTATCAAGAACTGGAGAGAAAACTGGGGCAGGGATCAGCTCCTACCCCAGAGTCTCCCTCAGCAGAACCCAAACAGGCTCCCTCCGGTTATACCGCTGAACAGGCTGCTCAGGTATATGGGCAAGAAGCTGTTGATCTGCTATCTGAGCAGGGCGTTGATCTTGCTGATGTGATGTGGAAGGCCGATAACGGCCAAGACATCAGCAATCACTACGACACCCTTGCTGAGGTGTTCAAGGTGCCACGGCAGGTTGTCGAAAACTACGTGGGAAAGGCGCAGGTCCGACCCTCGGCAGACCCCTCACCTGGCTTGACCGATGCCGACGTGTCTGAGCTGAAGGCCTACGTCGGTGGTGATGAGCAGTTCAATGCTTTGAGCCAATGGGCTGCAGCCAACATGAACCAGCAGGAGTTGGCCAACTACAACGCTGCTGTTGATAGCGGCAACAAGGAAGCCATCCGCTGGGCGCTGACTGCTATGCAGGCACGTGCATCAGGCAAGGCAGAGGTCGCTGAACCCAAGTTGATCGGTGGTGGACAGCCGCCTGTCGTGGCCAAGTTCGAAAGCAAGCAGCAAGTGCTGGATGCCATGAACAAGACCAATGAGCGTGGTCAGCGCCTTTATGACGTGGATGATGCCTACCGTCAGAAGTTCATCTCGTTGCTATCCAACAGCGACGTGTTCTAACTTGCCGGTAGGGATACATCTCACCCCTGCAACGGACCGGCCCCTGCGGGGATAACCGGGAAAGGGAAGGCGGAAGTGAACCCTGCTCACTTTCTCTTTCAAGACAATGGCTGTCACTATCCCCTGGGACGCGGGTCTTTCGCGGACAGGTCAAATCAAGGGCGACGCGGCAACGTGGGGTCCTGGTGCTGCGGGCTTTGACAAAGACCGTGCACTGTTCCTCAAGCTCGGCGCTGCTGAAGTGCTCGATGCTTTCGAGCGCACCACTGTGTTCAAGGGCAAGACCCGTGAGCGCAACATCCGTGGTGGCAAGAGCGTTGCTTTCCCCATCACCGGCAAGATGGGTGCTCGTTATCACGAGCCTGGCAAGGCGATCCTTGGTGACGGCAACATGCCGTCTGACCTGAACGAACGGGTCATCAATCTCGATGGTTTGATGATTGCCGATGTGGCAATCGACAACCTCGATGAGCTGATGACCTACTTCGATGTTCGGTCGATCTATACGACTGAACTGGGTCGCGCTCTGGCATACGAGTACGACAAGCGCGTTGCTCGCATGATCTTTGCGGCAGCAGCTAATGCCACTGAGCCTCTGGCTAAGGACGGCACGGCTTCTCCCAAGGGTCCTGCTGATAACCGGGGTCGCATCGGTGCAACCATCACCCTGGGCGCTGACTACACCGGTGCTGGCGCTACCCGCCAAGCCAAAGGCGATGCCTTGGTTAATGCCATCTTCGACGCTCGCATTGCGATGGAGAAGAAGGATGTGCCGATGGAAGGCACCGTGGCTGTGTTCGGCCCTGATGACTACTACGCCATCACCCAGTCGAGCCGTGCGATCAACACCGACTTCAACGGTGGTGGTGGTTCCAACGGCACCATCGCTGAGGGTCGCACTCTGCGTGTGGCTGGCATCCCCATCATGATGTCCAACCACGTCACCCAGCCTGCTTACACCCTGGTGGCCGGCGATTACAACGCTGACTACGCCCAGGATCTGAGCAAGTGCCACGGTCTGATCTTCAACCGTGATGCTGTTGGTGTGCTGTCTCTGCTGAGCCCCTCTCTGCAGGCCACCTCTGGTGACTGGAACATCAGCCATCAGGCCACCCTGCTGGTTGCTCGTCAGGCACTGGGTATGGGCATCCTCCGCGCTGAGAGTGCGGTTCGGGTTGTCACTGCCTGATCCAGACTGGTTCTGGAATGTTCGATGGGGCTGGGAGCGATCCTGGCCCCTTTTCTTTTGCCCTCATACCATTGGTCTGCACAGGTGCAGTAGTGGTATGGGTCTTGCGAATCAGGGGATAACGCCTGGCAGGACAACCCTGCTGGAGGCCATCAACGTTCTGCTGGAGAACATCGGCGAGCAGCCGGTGGACGCCTTCGAGAAGGAACAGATCCAGGACGCACGGATCGCTGAGCACACGATCCTTGAGCTGCACCGCGAAGGACAGCTGCGGGCATGGAGCTGGAACAGTGAGGAGTTCTATCCGTTCGAGAAGGACCAGGCCACAAAGGAGATCGTGGTGCCGGCCAATGTGGTGCGGTTCACGGTGGATCCGTACTTCTATGACGGTCGGTTCATCCTTCGTGGGCAGAAGGTCTACGACAAGCTGAATCGCACCACCAAACTGCCTGATGACATCAAGGAGATCCACGCCAATGTGGTGTGGTTATTGACTTGGGACGAGTCACCAGAAGCATTTAACCGGTACACCACGATCCGTGCAGCACGGGTGTTTGCTGCTCGCGTGATGGGTTCTGACTCGATCGTGAAGTACACCGCTGCGGATGAGCAAGCAGCGCTGACTGAGTTGATGCGTGTGGAGCTGGATCAATCCCAGCCCAATGCACTGACAGGTGGTCGGGGCCTTGGTCCGATGCCTACCTACCAACCAGGCATGGGTCTGCTGCGTGGTGTCTACGGAGGTGTGGTCATTGGCTGAGCTGTATAGCTACACGATCCCCAATCTGATTCAAGGCATCAGCCAGCAACCGGATGCACAACGCGATCCGAGTCAGGCTGAGATCCAGATCAATGGGATGTCCTCCATCGCGGAGGGATTGAGGAAGCGGGACAGCACGCACACGCTGGCCAAGGTGAGCAGTGCACCGTTTGGTGATGCGTTCATCCATACGATCCTGCGTGATAACACCGAGGAGTATCTGGCGGTCATCACCAAGACCTCGATCCGGGTGTTTGATCTGCAGGGTAATGAGAAGACCGTTAATGCCCCTGGTGGGTATGGCTATCTGTCTTCAGTGACGGATGCCAGGCAGCAGATCCGTGCTGTGACGGTGGCTGATTACACCTTCATCTTGAACACCAACAAGGTGACAGCGATGGACCCGGCATTGTCGCCGGAGACAGCACGGCCATCAGCGCATGAGTGTTTGATCTGGGTGAAAGCGGCCAACTATGGCCAGACCTATAAGGTCAACGTCAACGGAACTGAAGCCACGGTGACCACGGCTGTGGCGCCAGTGGTCAGTAACGGCACCACAGTTACTGAGAACCGGATCAGCTCAGCTGAGATTGCAGAGCAGATCAAGACAGCACTTGGCACCTTGACTGGGGTGACGATCACCCGTGAGGGTTCCGTGCTTTGGGTGCAGTCTGCCAACCCGATCACGGTGTCAGCGACTGATGCCAGGGCCAATGCTGACATCACGGCAATTCTGGGCAAGGCGCAGGCTTTCACTGATCTACCAACGATTGGTCCAAAGGGTTATGCGGTTGAGATCTCCGGTGATCCGGGGAACAACTTCGATAACTACTACGTGGAGTTCCGTCCCAATAGCGGGACGTTTGGTGAGGGTGTCTGGGCTGAGATCGTCAGTCCTGGTGTCGAGTACAAGATCGACAAGAGCACCATGCCGCACATCCTGGTGCGGTTACCGAATGGGGAGTTCTACTTCGGCCCAGCAGATGGCAGCACCCAAGGCGGTGTTGACATGCCTGCTTGGGGTCATCGAGTTACTGGTGACTACGAGACCGCGCCTGACCCGAGCTTCATTGGTTTTGCCATCAACGATGTAGCGATTTACAAGAACCGGCTGGTCTTCCTTGCTGACGAGAACGTCATCCTCAGTCGGACCAGGGAGTTCTTTGAGTTCTTCCCTGCAACGGTCACGACAGTTCTGGATACTGATCCTATTGATGTTGTGGCTAGCAATAACCGGGTATCCGTTCTCCGGTATGCAGTGCCGTATCAGGATGAGTTGATCCTGTTCAGCTCGCAGTATCAGTTCCGCTTCAACGCAGCGGAGACGGTGCTGACACCAGCGACAGCGCAGATCACGGTGCTGACGCAGTTCGAGATTGATACCAACGTCAGGCCACAACAGGCTGGCGGCGGGATCATCTTCTGTCAGGAGAACGGGCAGTGGAGTCAGTTCCGTGAGTTCAGTGTCCGTGGTGCGGGAACTGCGCTGACTGCTGATGCACAGGATCTGACGGGGTATGTCTCGGCTTACATCCCTGACGAGGTGTTCAAGGTCACGGTGAATGACACAGGCAACAGCCTGTATGTCATCAGCGGGAAGGACGGATACAAGGATCGGATCTATGTGTACAAGTGGTTCTTCCGTAATACCGGTGGTGGTGCGGAGAGGGCGCAGTCCAGCTGGAGCCACTGGCAGTTCAACGGCGCCGATGAGGTGCTGCAGATTGTTTGCATCCGTGAGGCGCTGTACTGCTTAATGCGGTACGGCAATGACATCTTCCTTGAGGTCATCCCTGTGATGGACCGGATGGGTGAGGTGCTGGGCACGCCCTATCCGTTGCTGTTGGATCGGAGGGTGAGCACGACTGCTGCGACCTCTGCTGCGATGCGTGTTGCCAGGGGCACGTATGACCCGGTTACCAGGAAGACCACCTGGACGTTGCCGTATGAGGTGAAGGCCAAGACCCAGGCATGGAGTAGCTACACGGCTGGGCCGGCCACGTACAACGGCGGTGTGTTGCTGGGTGAGGCCAGCACTGGCAACACCATCACGGCCAGGGGTGACTGGAGCCAAGCGGATGTGTTCTTTGGTGAGCTGTATGAGTTCCGTTATCGCTTCACTCGTTTCCGTTTGATGCGTGAGATCGGTGGCGGCAAGGCAGCGGTGAACATGATGCGCACCCAGGTCAGGCAGGCCAAGCTCCGATACCACGAGTCAGGGTTCTTCCAGGTGAAGGTGATGCCTGAGCATCGGGTGCCTGGGCTCTACACGTTTGATGGAACGGTGAGTGCTGTTCGCAATGCCCGGATTGGGCAGGTGGGTGGCACGTATCAGCCGGATACCGCGAGGTACTTCGAGGGTGTGTTCAACATCCCGATCCTGAGTCGCGGTAGTCAATGCCTGGTGGAGATCCTCAATGACTCCCCACACCCCTGCAAGTTCAGCACCTGTGAATGGATGGCCTTACTGACTGGTCGTGCGAGGTCCCTGCAATGAGGTGGGCGGATCCACAGGAGGGCCTCGTCTACTACGTGGCTGCGAACATCAGACGAGAGGACGAGCGTGAGGTGTGGTTAAGTCACCACATCCCAGGCCCTGAGGCGGTTGTCGAGAGCTGGCAGCAGAGCGATCTCTGCCGTTGCATCGTCACCAATGACGGTGAGCCAGTGGGTGTGACGGGTGTTGTTGGTGATCGGATCTGGTTGCTTGGCACTGAAGAGCTGACAGCAACACGGTCAAGAAGATTGCAGCTGTGCAGAGAAGGGCGAGGATGGGTTGAGCATTGTTTGAAACGAGTGGGCGGTCCCATAGGGAACGACGTGTATTACTCCAACCAAGCGTCGATCCGCTGGTTGAAGCACTTGGGGTTCACGGTTGAGCAGCCGAGGCCGTTTGGTTCAAGCGGTGCCTTGTTCTGCAATTTCTGGAGGGCAGCCTGATGGTCGTTATTGATCCGATCTCACTGGCCTTTGGTGCGGTATCCACAGGGTTGAACCTGATGGGTGCCAGCGCCAGCAACAAGGCTGCTCAACAGGACTACCTGAACCAGACGGCGTTCCAGAAAGCGAACAGTCAATTCGCGTCTTGGCAGGCTGGGTTCAACGCCAAGATCAACGACGCCAACAACCAATACAAGTATTGGCAGGAGACTGTTAATTACAACCAGAACCTGGCGTACACGAAGGCGCTCAGGAACGTTGAACTGCTGAAGGGCATCCGGCAGGCAGAGGTGGTGCGTGACACCCGCGCCGCTGCTGGTGCCAGCTATGTGCAGGACAGCGAGGCGATTACTGCTGCCTATGGCGAGGCCTCAATGCAGGAGGCAGTAGCGATGCAGCAGTACCAGTGGCGATCACTGCAGGCGCGGTCATCGGTGCAGGCAATGAACATGGAGGGCAACAGCGTTGATCGTTTGGTCAATGACTACGCCCGGCAAGAGGGTGACTACGCGACGCTGCAGGAGATCAACAAGGGAATCAGGAGTCGGCAGTTCAGTCGAACGCAATCAGCGCGAGTGGCGCAGTACCTGAGTCAATACAACAGTCAGCAGTTCTACGAAGAGCAGCCGTACATGGAACCGCTGCCACCGTTTGCACCGCTGCCGACGTTGATCACACCGCCTGGTCCAACGATGACAGGTGCTGGGCCGAGCAGTGCTGCTGCTGGATTGAACATCGCCACTGGATTGCTTGGTGGTGTTCAGTCGGTGTTCTCCATGCAGAACACGTTGAACAGCCTGAAGACACCGAGCAGTTCTTCAGGTGCTGGCACACCGAAGGGGAGTTAATCAATGGCACAACGTCTTCCATTTGGTGAGGTCAGCCCTGGCGCTAAGCCGCTGGGTGCTTTCGTTTCACCGGCTCAGATCCAAACTGCAGGTGCTGCACGCCCTGCACTGCTTGATTCCCCGAGTGGGGTTGTCCAACTGCAGCAAGGCAGTGGTGGCAGTGTTCAGGGGTATAACCAGTTTCAACAGGTAGCGACAGCGCTGGCACCGTTCAGCAAGACGCTGTTGAGCCTGACTGAGACGGGGATTGTTTCGTATGTCAGTGGTCAGATTGAGTCTGGTTACTACGACGAGCTGAAGAACCAGTCAGCCAAGGCGGCGCTGGGTATGCAGCTGCAGCAAGAGCAGGGTGCGATCAATGCCGCGACCACGGTTAGCCAGCTGCAGAAGAGGGATCCAGTTGCTGCGCAGTTACTGCAGGACAGCAACCCTTGGAAGCTGATTGGTCGCCGTCGTGCTGCAGCGCAGCTGGCGGGGCAGAGCATCGACAACGCGCTGTCTTCTGACCTCATCAATAACCAAGGTCAGCTGGCCGCCATGCAGCCGGGCAGCCCTGCCTTGATGCAGCGCAAGGCTCAGATCACCCAGGAGGTGATGAGCAAGTACGGGCTGACGGGCGATGAGCTTGAAGCTCAGTTCTATACGGTGCCCAAGCTCAACCAAGCGTGGGACAAGTACAGCGAGAAACAGCAAACGCTGTATGCGCAGACGGTTAAGCAGAACACCATCGACATGGGCGTTGCGTCCATGGGTGCGTTGCTGCAGGGCTATGCACAGAACGGCATCCCGTTTAACGGTGAGATCATCCGACTAGGTGATCCACGGTTTGCGCAGTTGGGTGGCCTGCTGATGACGGCAGAGCTTGATCGCACGCTGTCGATGGTTGGTGGCACCGATCGATCAGAAGCAGTGAAGGCACTGCAGACGCAGCTGTATGGCACGTATGGCCAGGTGCCTGGGCTGCGTGATGTGCTGACCTTTGTGCAGGGCGGCAATCCTGGTGACAAGAGCCGTCCGACATGGGGTGCCAGCAATCCGCTGGGTGCTGTTGAGCTGACCAACCGTGGTAATGACGCACGGCTGAAGGCGTATGAGAACGAGCAGCAGGGGATTGAGAACGAGCTAGATGGGTTGTGGAACCAGGCTGGGATGCCTGGCTCAATGCTTCCCACTGATCCGGCGTATGCCGGTGCATTGCTGGAGTTCCGCAACCAGGCAGCAGCCAAGGGCTATCGAGATCTCGATGGCTACATGGGCGGGAAGATGAAGGATCGCAGCACGTTTGCTGCTGAGGCCTATGCCGCTGATCCAATTCAGGAGGACATCCTGCGTGATCAGATCAATGACCTGACGATCACTGAGCTGCGCAGTCCTGGTGCTGTGCAGGCCTTGCGTGAACAGGTCAGGAGCATTGCTGCTGGTCAGCCCACTCGGCAGCTGCAGGAGGCAAAGCTCAAGGAGTTACGTGGTCTGCTGGATGAGAAGGTCAAGCAGGCGGAGGCCTTCACTCCTGGCATCCAGAAGGGGATTGATAGCGCTGTTCAGCAGGACCTGAAGGCTGGCCCTGTCGCCAAGTTGCTGGCGAAGAAGGGAGAGCAGAGCGCTTTCCTTGCTGCAATCCAGGGTGGGCAGAGTGCTGCTGGTGCTGCTGGTGCTGCTGATGCCAGGGCTGGTGCTTTCGCTAGCAGGGTGGAGGACCTGTACGTCCGTGCGTTCGAGACCAAGCTGGGCGAGTGGCAGGCCAAGAACCCTGGCCAACCACTGACACCTGCTACCAAGAACGTCCTGCTGAATCAGGCCGTCACCGAGGTACGCAAGGGGCAGGAATACAAGGATGCCTATAAGCAAGCCACGGGGTTGAACCCTGGTGAGGTGGGTGCCAAGAAGGTTGGTGCTGCGGAGGTTGGCACTGAGCCCAGCGAGAAGGTGCGCGGTGTTCCGAAGTCTGCTGCTGGTCAGCTGTCAGATACAGCAGCACAACGCTTCCGTGTACAGCCCGTGATGGAGGGGCAGTGGTTACGCGAGGAGTTGGTGAATGTGGGTAAGGGCAAGCCGGTGAGTGCTGAGCTGTATCGCTTGGCCAATCGCGCCAAGACCAGCACCAACAAGTTCCTGCTTGAGCAGCTGCGTTTCTACCCACAGCTGGATCCACGAGGTGGGATCAGGCAATACCTGCAGAAGGAGGTGGAGAAGCAGCGGCAAGGTCAGCAGGTATCGAGTGCCAATTACCAGGCTGTGATCGGTCAGGCGCCGTTCAACCCAATGGCACCTGGCAGCTGGCTGATGAACATGCTCACGCCACCAGCTGCAGCAGCAACATTGCCTCCCAGCTATCAGCGCTTTGCTGATGAGAAGCCTGGCCGTGTTTCCACGATTGCTGGTGACAAGGGTGGGTTGGCTGCCACTGTCTCTGCTGGCGAGGGTGGATGGAACAGCGTCAACTACGGCACCACTGGTTCTGCCAGCCAGATGCGGTTGACCAGCATGACCATCAAGCAGGTGGAGGCGCTGCAATCCAAGGGCAAGGTGTTCGCCGTTGGTGCTTATCAGTTCACCCCTGGTGTGCTGGCAAGGGCACGTCGTGACGCCGGGCTGACAGGCAATGAGGTGATGACACCTGATGTGCAGACCAAGTTGTTCTGGGGTCTGGCATTGGGTGGCAAGCGTGAGCGGCTTGCTGCCTATCTACGCGGCGAGAGCAACGACCTGACCGGTGCACACCAGGACTTGTCCATGGAGTGGGCTGGGGTCGCTGGCCCTAATGGCCGTGGCTACTACGACGGCGACAAGGCCGGGAACCGTGCATCTGTTGGTGCTGCTCGCGTGAGACAAGCACTGATCGCTGCTCGCAAACAACTATCAGGACGCTGACCCATGCCGAAGTTCGATCTCCCACCTGAAGTCGATAGCTACGAACCCACGTGGTCACCGCCTAAGACGCCACCAAAGATGGGTGCGGGTGAGGCACGGGCTGCTGGTAACCAGCGCATTGAGAACGCTGCTGGTTCTGTGCCTGTTGTTGGCCCTGTCCTGAAGGGTCTGACGCAGTTCGCCAATGTCCTGGCCAGCCCTGACACCAAGATGGGCATCTTCACTGGCCCGGTGAATGGCATCAGCAAGCTGGGTAATGCTGTTGGTGATCTGGTCCAGGGCAAGCCGATTGATGTATCGGATGCTTGGACGATCAGCGATCAAAACGCACGTCGCCTGAACCCCTGGCGTGCTGGGGTGGGGCAGTACGTGGGGCCATCAGACCAGGCAGGTCTGGAGGTTGGCGAGGGGATAGGTGCTGAGCTGGTGGGTATCGGAATCCTTGGCCGACTGCAGAACATCCGCCGACTGCAACAAGCAGCGCAAGCGTTGAAGAAGACGCAGGCCGTCAAGAGTGCAGCTGTTGCAGCGAAGGTGAACCCAACACTGCGTGCTGGTCTGAACGCTGGGAAGAACGTTGGCGAGGCACTGGTCAGCACCACGCTTGCTGTTCCGTTCCTCGATGCACAGGACGGCAACCTGGCGAACCTGGGTGACGCCTTTGGCCTGAAGCTGCCGGGTCGTGTTGAGCCTGGCGATAACTACCTGCAGGCCCTGGGCAAGTCGCTTGGTGTTGAGGGTCTAGCTGCACCGCTTGCATTGATTGGTGCTGGTGCATTGATCAAACCCATCCGTGAAGGGATGGCCACCGGTGGGTTGGGTTGGTTAGACGAGCTGGCTGATGCAGAGCTGGCGCCGTACATGCCGCAGGCACCTGCTGGTCCTGCACTGCCACCGGCTGCAGCTGCTGATCTGGTGGATAACGGCAGCAAGTCACTGCCTGCCTTTGGTCAGACGGGCTTTGACTACGGCCGGCTGGAAGCACCAGCTGCGCAGTACGACTCAGCAATCAGCCGTTCACTGCAAGAGCAGACGCAGATCAAGCAGGTCGAGCAGCAACGCCAACGCCTGGAAGGCATGGGTCTGGTGCAGCGTGGTGAAGGTGGCCAGCTGGAGTTCAGCCTTGATGCTGGTGTTGACCCTGAGATCAGGCTGCAGGTCAGACAGCTGCAGACGCAGCGTGGTCAGCTGATCAAACAAGCCACCGAGAGCGGACAGGACGTTGGTCAGGAGCTGGCGAACATCGACCAGCAGATCGGTGATCTGATCCAAAGCGGCAGGGCACAGGATGCGATGGATGCACGGCCACCGGTGCAGCCGGAGCTGGACATGCCTGATGGCCGGCCGGAGTTAGACACCTACCTGGCCAACCTGGATGAGCTGAGTGATGCAGAGCTGCGTCAGATCCATAGCCGTGTCTGGCGTGAGGATGCTGATGCACGGATGGTGCAGGAACAGGAAGCTGTTCAGCAGCAGGTTGCAGCAGCACAGCAGCAGATCGAGCAGATCAATGCACGCCGTGATGCTGGTGAGATCACAGATACCGGTGCCAAGCGTCTGCTGACCAAAGCAGAGAAGGCACTGACTGATGCAGAGCTAGCGCTGCGTGGCATTGAATCCCGTGCACGGGTGCCTGAATCACTGGTTGGTGATCAGCTGCAGCTGCGCATTGAACAGCAGGGTCAGCTTGATCTGCTGCCTGCGGTGAAGCTGCCACCGTTCAAGGAGATCACCAGCACTGCGAGCGAGTTCGGCTACCGGACAGCGGATGACTACCGCAACGCACTGACGGGGTGGACACGTGATCAGCTGCGTCGCTTGGCCATGCCTGAATCGAGCCCTGAGGTGGCAGCACTGGTGAAGGCACGCACTGGCCGGCGGGTATGGCAAGCCAAGAAGCAGGACATCATTGATGCACTGGTTGAGATCAGCGAGCAGCGCGGTCGCTACCTGCCACCAGAGCCAGAGCAGTTGGCGATGCAGCTGAAGGCCAATGACTTCGGTGACTCAGCACCACTGTTTGACCGACCGGCGGAACTGGATGTGCCTGGCATGGGCAAGGTGCTTGATGCCGATGGCAATGAGGTGGTGGTTCCTCTTGAGGACTATGCCCCTCGTGGCATGGATGCCAACACCCGTGAGCGTCTGAAGGCTCAGATCCTGCAGAAGGCCATCGCTAACGGTGAGGTACAGGCACCCTTCAGCCCACTGCCCAACCGTCCTGTCACCAAGTTTGAGCAGAGTTCATTCATTGGTGAGCTGCTGGCTGATGAAAGTGGTCAGCTGCCGTTGGCGTATGCCACCGATGCCATGCCCACCTACAAGGCTGGCGGCAAGAACGTTGACTCCCTGGTGGAGGAGATGCGTCTGCGGTTTGAGTACCAGGTGCTGGATGCTGAAGCGCAGCGTGCTCAGCGTCAGGCCTACATGGCGGCGCATGGGTGGGACAAGCTGACGTGGGAAGAGCGGAAGCAGTTGGGTGTATTGGGTGAGGGGTTCTATTCCCTGGCTCCTTACAGCGAGCGCTTCCGTGACCCAACACCTGCTGCGCGTTCTGATCTGACGCCGGCGCAGCTGGACAAGATGGCTGCCGGTGCCAAGGCAACACAGGAAGCGAAGGCTGCAACACCTCCTCGTGAGCCAGCGGTGTATGCGCTGAAGTTCGACAACGGCAATCCCGTGGTGGTGAACGAAGCAGCTATTCCAAAGCCCAGCAGGGAGCAGGCCGCGGCAGCCAAGAAGGCCAAGCGTGCTGAGTACAACGCTGAGCGTGAACGTGCAAAGCGTTCCAACACCGTCTTGGATAAGGAGACGGCCGATCTCCTCAAACAACGGGATCAGATCCTTCGCCAACAACAAGGAGCTAAGTGCTAATGGCTAGCTGCAACGACCTCAACCAACAGCTCAAAGAGATTGATGATCGCCTTGCAGCTATCGAGTCCGCCAAGCGCGGGCTTGAAGCACGGGTTGATTTGGCTGATGAGACCGCCAGTAGCAAGCCAAAGATCTTGCGCACCTGGGATGGCAAGAAGGTCGGTGTTGATTCACAGGAGTGGATCAAACAGGTCGAGCTTGATGCTGTGCGCATGGGTGATGAACAGGTCAGGCAGCTGGTCCGTTCATCGTTTGATCAGAAGAGCAAGCCTGCTGGTCGCACTGGCCGGATGCTCAATTACTCCCAGCTGGAGCCAGATAAGGACAACCTTGCCACCTTGCTTGAGGTGATGGGTGAGACCCGTGTTGCTACCAAGAAGGGTCAAGAGCTGAAGCAGGTGTGGACTGCTGAGGTGGCCAGCAAGGAACTGCAGATCCTCGCTGCACGCTCAGGTGGTGACCCAGCTGAGATTGCAAAGCAACTGGGCAACAGGACCAGAGGACTGAAGAAGCTACCGGCCACGGTGTACATGGTGGCCAAGGCCAAGTGGGATAGCGCCAGTCAGTACGCCGACGCCTTGGATGAGATGGCTGATGCCATCGAGCAGGGCATTGCATCTGATGCACTGAAAGCCCAGGCCGCAAACGTGGCGCAATGGGCGTATGTGTTTGAGCAGCTGGATGCCTTTGTTGGACGGAAGGTTGGCCAGGCACTGGTGACCCGTCAGTTCAAACAGGACTTTGACCTCTCCTTGGTGGACATCGGTAAGGACGCTGAGTTCCTCACGTTGGAGAAGGTGAAGGGCAACTCACTGGTTGCCGACATGCTGAAGCTGACAGCTGAGGGCAATGCCTCTGAGCTGCGTAAGCGTGCAGCAGCGAAGCGCCTCAACCAAACCGTTGGAGGTGGTGTGAATGAAGGCGGCTTCATGGCTGACCTCAGGCTGCTCAACACCTTCCGTCGCGCCAACCTGCTGTCCTCTGTAGCCAGCTGGGCTGTTCGCAACCCACTGTCTGGTGCGCTGGTGCAAGCCACCTACATGGCTGAAGACACCGTGTCTGGTGTGATCAGGACCATGAACAAGAACGCCCTCAAGCCAGGGATGTTCGATGGCCTGCAGGCTTCTGCTCATGCCTGGCGACAGTTCAACTCAGCATGGGGCATGGCATGGGGCAATGCTTCTGAGTCCTTCCGTACTGGGAAGGGAACGATGGGGGATGAGAACCTCAAGTTCGTTGATCAGAAGAACCTGTTCGAGGATCCCAAGTCCCTGATCAACAACACATTCGAGAAGTTCAAGACTGATCCCGCTTCTCTGGCCAATCCGATCAACATGTTCAACGCCATGAACGCTGCTGTCTGGCAGGTGTTCGGGCAGGTGGGCGAGAGGTTCGGTACGGATGCTGGCTATGGCCTGCCCTTCCGTCTGTTGAACATGGGTGATGAGTTCATCAGGACTCAGGCCTATGTGTGGAAGACCAACCATGAGGCGTTCCTCCGTGCGTCAGAGGAGGGACGTGCTGCTGGCAAGTCCATCGAATGGATCCAGGACAGGGCTGATGAACTGGCCGAGGGCCTGATCTTCGATGGCATCTACACCGACGACATGCTTGCGGCGTATCGCAGGAAGCGGAACGCGGAGTACGGAATCCCTGTTGGTGATGAGCTATCGGATGATGAGCTGCGGGCAATGTTGTACGACCAGTACAAGAACGCCCCGAACAAGAACAGTGAGCTAGGTGCCATTGGTTATGAGCGTGGTGAGAACGTCACGTTCACGAGGCCCTTCGATAACCAGGTCATGGCTGGTCTGAACATGACCCGTCAGAACCCAGTTGTGGGTTGGTTGGTGCCGTTCTTCAAGGTGCCAATGAATGGCATCGGCTGGGTGTTGAACCGTGAGGCATTGATCCAGATGCCACGTCAGCTGCTGATGGAAGGACGGCAGGCCTTTGCCAAGAACAAGCCATTCACCATGGAGGAGATGGCTGATGCCCGTGCTCGCACGCTGGTGTCGATGGCGATTGCTGGCATCACCCATGCACTGTGGGAGTCAGGTGTCTTCACTGATGGTGGCAGCAACGACCCACGGCAGCGTGATCGTGAGCGTCGGGTGGCACCGTCCTATAGCTTCAGCTTGGCTGGCACGATGCTTGGTGCTGCCAAGTTCCGTGGCAGTGGCATTGATGTCATTGACCTGATGGGTCTGCACGCTGATGTGCTGCGTGCCTGGCATGACGGGTTGATCGGCAACAACGATGCCGGCATGGCCATTGGCAAGATCATGCTGGCCCACGGTGAACTGCTGAAGAACAAGGCAGCACTGAAGAACATCAGTGATGTAATGAACTGGGCGCAGGACCCATCGCGTTACGACCTAGGTCGGCTGGTTGGTTCACAGATGGGTGGCTTGATGCCAGTCAGTGGATTCCTCAGCAACCTGACCCGTTCGGTGTCTGACCCTGAGGAAATGCAGGCACCACGTCGGGCGATGACGCCTGATGAGATGGCAGCACTGAAGAAGGATCCGTTGTGGAACCTGATCTCTGCACCGTTTGAACTGTTGGGTCAGGCCTTCGCTTCAGCCCATGCCAACTACCCAGGTATCGGGATGGCAGTGCCACGCGAGAAGGACTGGTTGGGCAACACCATCCAGCGACCGCTTGGCCTGCCGTTGGACATGACCATCCCCTTCATGCCTGTGATCAAGCCTGATGACTGGCTCTACAAGGAGCTGGCCAAGCATGGCTTCGGTGACAAGCCCAGACCCGATGGCAAGGTGTCGATGGGTGGCGTGCAACTGCAGATGACCACCGAGGAGGAGGGCTACTACCGCGATCAGATGCGCACCATTCGAGGGGTGGAACCACCAGCATCCTCTGGCCGGTTGCTGGACATCACGCAGTACGTGGAAGGCAATGACATGCAGGGTGCATTGCGTGCGCTGTTCCGTGACCCGGACTACCAGGCACTGCTGAATAACCCTGGTGGATCAGTCAGCCCCAGTTTGAAGGTGCAGCCTGGTAAGTCGCTGAACGATCGGAAGCAGTCCGCTGGCGGGGACATCTACGCCCCGATCGACGACATCATCAACTACTACGACGACCAAGCGATCAAGGCTTTACTGCTGAACAACAGCATGGGATTCGCTGAGCGGTTCAAGCAGGTGGTTCAACAGAAACAGGGCAGCCTTGAGCAGTACGTGGAAACGATGTCCCCATTGGGAGTGGGCCGCCTGTAGCAAGACCGATAACGTAAGGGGTGCACAGGTGCAAGCCATTACATGGCCATACCAACCCCTTACTCATACCGGCAATACACAGGGGACGGGGTTGCGAAGAACTTCTCCGTTCCCTTCCCATATCTGCAACGGGTTCACGTTCACGTCTACCTGGACGGGAAGGAGCTGAAGGATGGGACTGACTACAACTGGACCAGCGGTACGCAGATTCAGCTGACCGTTGCACCCCAGGCCCCGGTAGCAGGGACCACACCCAAGCCAGCTGAGGTGTTGACCGTCAGGCGCATCACGCCAGAAGACGATCAGATCGTTCAGTGGAGGGATGGCAGCTACATCATTGCGGATGATCTGAATGAATCAGACAAGCAGTGGCTGTATCTGATTCAGGAACACCACGACAATCTGGTGTTGCTGCTCAATGGGCAGTGGACGGTGCCAGGTGGTGGCAGCCCTGCGACCAGCCTGGCGTTCTGGAACAAGCTGCCCCGTAACAAGGATCCAAACAAGGGCACAGCAACAGAGATTGCCCAGACCATCGACAAGCTGGACCAGCTGCTGGGTGACTGGCCGAAGGATGGCAAGGACAAGTTCATCGCCACCACCGATGCGATCAGTGCTCGGCTTGATCCGTATGTGCAGGACGGCACCCCTACTGCTTACGGCCTGCCGCAGAAGGAACAGAGCGGTAAGCAGTGGTTCGATACCGATGATCTGGTCCAACGGTTCTGGGATGCAGACGCTGGCGCTTGGGTAACGCTGGCGAATACCGGACCACAGGGACCTGCTGGTGGCCCTGGCCCTGCGGGGCCTGCTGGTCCTGCCGGTCCGATTGGTCCACAAGGGCCGATTGGTCCACCGGGTAGTGGTGCAGACCTTGTGTTTGCGTCCAACGCCCCGATCACGGTGACGACTGTGGGCACTGCTCCGCGCACTGTGACCTATGGCTTTGACATGACTCCTCTCGCCACTCTTCCCTAAGAACCATGCCTGTACAGAACACTGACCTGATGGTCATTCAGCAGGGCACCACGGCCTACAAGGTCAGTGCTCAAACGCTGAAAGCCTTTTTCCAGAACGGCGTCACCCTCAACCCCGCCACTGCGGCTGTGTTGGGTGGCATCAAGGTTGGCACCAACCTGACGGTGACAGCTGATGGCACGTTGTCAGCCAATGTCACCGGTGCTCTCACCTACAAGGGCACTGCCAACCTGACGGCTGCACCGGGCACTGGTGTCACCACTGGCCTGGCTGTTGGTCACCTGTATGTGAGCACCACCGCTGGTGCGATTGATGCTGGCTGGACTGGCATTGGTGGCCGGACAGCAGCTGTTGGTGAGATGGTCCTATGGGATGGGACCAAGTGGGACATCGTTGGCGCTGGTGCCAGCTCTGGTGTCCTCAGTGTCACTGGTACTGCACCGGTCACGATTGGTGGTACGGCAACAGCGCCGGATGTGCGGGTTGCTGATGCTGTGGCATCCACCGCTGGTGCTGGTGGTTCGGCCGGTCTGATCACGGCAGTGCAGCTGGAGAAACTGAACGGCATTGCCTCGGGTGCGCAGCCTGGCACCGTCACCAACGTCTCCGGTACTGCGCCAATCCAGGTGGCGACCGGCACCAGCACTCCGGTGATCAGCGTGCAGGACGCCAGCACCACGGTGAAGGGTGTGGTGCAACTGGCTGATGCAGCTGCAGTCACAGCTGGTACTGCTGGTCTGGTGGTTACTGCTGACCAGCTGAAGCTCACCAACGATGCGATTGCTACTGCTGCTGGTGGTGGCATCACTGGCATCAGTGGTACGGCACCGATCACGATCACGGGTCCCAACACCGCAAAGGTAGTTGCTGTTGCTGATGCACTGACCACAGCCAAGGGTGTGGTGCAGCTGGCCACCAACACAGAGACCGCTTACGACGTTGCTGCACCGCTGGCAACCAAGGCGGTGACGCCTTCTGGGTTGCAGGCGAACTACATGCCGAAGGACATCTCCAAACTCACCCTGCTGCCCTGATCATGAGCAAGCTACAGAACACTGATGTCTTCGCTGTCACGCGAGGGACGAACACATACAAGGTGAGCTTTGGCGACATCGTTGCCGGGTCTCAGGCTGGCAGCAGCACTGCCCCCGCTGCGCCCACCGCCGGGCAGGTGTGGGTGGATAGCAGCACCAGCCCGAGCACCATCAAGGTGTGGAACGGCACTACCTGGGTGTCGCAGGTTGGCACCACGGTGACCAGCGCCATGGCACCGACCACCCCGGCGACGGGTCAGATCTGGATTGATACCAGCGCAACCCCCAGTGTCACCAAGATCTGGGATGGCACGGCATGGGTGACAGCTACACCTGATGGATCGGCGGCTGCGGCGATTGCCAACGATGCGAAGTATGCGACGAAGGCAGAGCTACAGGCTGAAGATCTGTGGGACAGGGTTGGCAATGAACTCCGTCCCAAAAACGCTGGTGATCTTGTTGCCCGCACTGTACTGCCTGCTGCATCAACTTCTGCCCAGGGTGCTGTGCAGATGGCTGACGCCGCTGCGGTTGCAGCTAGCACTGCAGGGCGTGCTGTTGATGCTGCTCAACTGCGGTCAGTCTTGCTTTACAACAGACGCCCCGCATTGCATCGAGGTTCACTGTTCAGCAAGACAGGAGCCAATGCCATCAGCATTGCAGCAGGTGCGGTGTTAAACGGTCGGCTTTATTCGACAGCTACGGCAGTGACGATGCCTGGCACGCACACAAACAATGCTGACTATGCAATTTGGCAGCACCCCACAACAGGCGCACTTGCCGCTGATGCGAGTTTTGTCACACCTCCCGCCGTGGCGGCTGGCGGCAGCATTGTCGGCGGGTATCACTACATCCCTGCTGGCAGGCCAACTGGCTTCAACGGCGGCGCGCCAACAGCTGCAGCGGAGATTCTTGAGTTCAGCATTTGGGATTTGACATGGCGGCCGAGCTGCCCAGATCCACGCGCAATGGCGTGTATCGAAGGTGGATTTTGGATTGACCTGTATCTGCTTGGTGCGACCAGCTATGCCAGTAACAGTTTCAGCGCAGTTCCCAGCAGCCGCATTGGCTTGACGATTGCTGATGGCTCCAGCCCGCCATTGATCCCAGCGCAATATGGCGGCAATGGGACGACGGCCTATGCCGATGGCAAGTGGTATGTCTTTAGTGAAGTGGCGCGGAGTTTTGGCAAGCGGTTGCCGACTTACGACGAGTTCAGTGCAGCGGCCTATGGCGCGCCAGAGCAAACCAGCCGTGGCACCGATCCAGGAACTGTTCAATGGGAGCGCATCAGCAAGTTTGGTTTGGCACAGGCCACGGGGACGCTGTGGGTATGGGGCCAAGAAACTTGCACCACGACGCAACCATCAGCGTGGACAACAGGCACAGAGACAGCTGGTCGTGGTCAGGTGTATGGATCTGAAACCCGCGCCGTCCTCCTCGGGGGCG
>Ga0255148_1000090_pt1 | contig 41280 bp, 68 predicted proteins | sample Atl_Miss_RepB_8h_FD_183024 | JGI IMG/M metagenome (GOLD analysis project Ga0255148, IMG submission 183024) | Freshwater microbial communities from Altamaha River, Georgia, United States - Atl_Miss_RepB_8h | ecosystem: Environmental > Aquatic > Freshwater > River | place: USA: Georgia | collected...
GTCTCCCACCTACTCCACGATCATGCGCCTGGCTGGCAGTTCGCTTTACAGGCTCATCACGAAACAGGCCACGCATGGAAAGCTCCCGACGGAACCGCTTATGTGGTCGGGTTCTTTGAGCACGCCAGCGGCCACGAAACGCCGTATTTCCCTCAGGCGGTTATGGACAACCGCAACAACGCGATTGCGTTTGAAAAGGTCACAGCCCGTGATCTCACCGATGCGCACCGCCGTTGTCTTTGTACCGCTGCTGCTGCTCAGTTTGGTCTTGGCTGGCAGCTCTGGGCGCGGGAGCCAGTAGAAAATCCGCACCGTGATACCAAACCTGCACTACAGCAGGAAGCACCCAAGGCCGAACCGTCCCAAGTGCAGGACACTCAGCCCAAGGCCAAAGCCAAGCCTGAATCCAAGATCACTTTCCTTACGGACGATCAGGTCGAGGAAGTCAAGGCCATGGTCAAGGCATACGACAAACGCGACGATCTCATTGCTGCCTTCAAAAAGCAGTTCAAGATCATGGCGCCGCGCATTGCCGACCGCATCCAATTCCCCGAACACAAGGAATTCATTGAGAAGTACATCGCCGAAAATCCCGTATGACAGGGCGACAGCCCAGATCCGCAGAGGAAATCAACCGCAAGAAAAACCGCTTTTGTGTAGCGGCCAAACTTCCGGCTGATCTCCACCGTCAACTAAGGGCTTACTGCGCCAAATCAGGGCAGAACATCAATCAAGCCCTTCGCCACATCATCTCAACCTTCCTAGCTACTCATGGCTGATATTGCCTTCACGGCGAAATTCCGAATCCAGGAAAATCGCAACCGCAAAAGTGACAAGTCACCCGAGGAAAACATCGTGGTGGACTTCACCTCAGAGCAGGCCATGGCCGCTGCCAGCTACCTGATGACAATGGCCGAACAGGCGGAAGCCAAAGGCCAGAAGATCCGCGTTTACACCGGCAAAGACGAATACACCGAGCAAATCGGTTTTTCGTTGTGGGGCGGAAAGTGGGGTAATAAGGGCTCCTTTACACCGCTCAAGCCCGAATCCCCTGAATCCTCTTTCTGATGTCAACCATGATCATCCTTACCGATTCCCAACTCGTTGAGCTGAACAATCGCTTGGGTCAAATCCAGCGCCTGATTGAAACTGCTCAGGTCATCAAGGCTGGTGGCGTCGCTCAACCTAAGGCCGTGACTGAAGCTGTAGAGGCACCGTCTGTTGTCGGCAAGCGCCGTAAGGCCAAGCGCAAGCGTGGTGCACTGAACGAACAGAAGGTGGCCGAGATCAAAGCTCGCCTTGCCGCCGGCAACGAATCAGCACAAAAGATTGCTGACGACTACGGGGTGCACTTCACCACCGTGAATCTGATCAAGTACGGCAAGACTTGGAAGAACGTTCAGGCATCTGCTTGATCTTTCATCAGTTGCAGCTCTAGGGCTGCGATTCGGTTGGTTGCCTGCTGCAGCAGCGTTTGCTGCATGTTCCATGCTCTGTACAACTGAGCGGCAATGGGGCCGGCGTTGGGGGTGTTCTCCAAGCGTCTGGCCTCTTTTTCTACGTTGAATTGGGAGGTTGGATCGGCCTTAAGAGTCATCCAATCCCATGCTTCGTGATCCATGGCAGTGGCGGTAGCACATTCACGCTAGAGGCCGTGTCTACGTCACAAATTGCAACAGCACTGTTTTCGGGGTTTACTCCGCCCAAATAGCCGCTACCATTCACGCAACCGGGGCGACCTGGCCAACCGACAACCCACACCACACCATGAAAAACACCGTTTACAACCTGCTGCTGTTTGTCCTGCCTGCAGCAATCTTCGGCGTCATCATTCACGACGGTCTAACCCTTAAAACCGCTGAACACAGCGGCACTCAGCGCGCCATCTACGTCACCACAAAATGAGCCTTGTTGTTCTTTCCGCCCAGTGCGCCGGTATGGTCGCGCCTGTTATTCCGCTCAGTCAAAAGACCTACAAAATGTCGCCCAATTCACGCGGCGTCAGAGCTGAACGTGACCTGTGGCGTTTCCATCCCGGTATGCCCTGTTACGTCCGTGGCTGGCCACAAGTAGAGGCAACGGTGATAGCCAAGGTAGAAGGCTGCTCATGGCCTACCTACATCGTTCAAAGCTTCTCAACTGGCGCCAGTTACCAAGTTTCTCAGCTTTATCTCTCCAAGCGTCCAATTGAACAACGATGAAAACTCAACTCCAACCACAACCACGCCGTTTCTACTTCACCATTCCGTCAATCAACATCTACGACTGGGTGGTGGCCTGCGGCTTCACCGAAGCAAAACAACTCGCCCACGCAACATGGGGCACGCACTACCGCGAACCGCAATGGCTAACGCCTGATCGCCATAGTGAGGTAAAGCTTCCTCGCTTTTAATGGCACGCCCCCACAACGCCAAACTTTCGCCTGCTGACATTATCTACATCCTGCAGTCCGACAAAGACAATCACACTTTGGGGCAGGAATTTTGTGTAACTCGGCAGGCGATTTCTTTAATACGCAATGGCAAGGCATACAAAGATGTTGCACCAAACATTCCGCGTATTCCAGTTCGCATTAAAAACAGCATCCCAAAATCACGCCTTGCCAATGCCAAACACTGCCACAACTGCATCGAATATCGACGTGGCGAATGCTCCTACGGTTTCCCAGAGGCCATAGATGAACCCGAATTCGCCGCAGCCTGTTCCCTCTACAGCCGAAATCCAGACCATTCTTCAACAGTGCCTTGCCGAATACTGGGCGCCACGGTTCAACAATCACACGATTGATCACTACGCCCGTATGCACGCTGCACTACAGCCATTCATCCGCTATCAACAGGCAAACTGCCCGATAGCCAATGGCACCGATCAAGGCGGAAGCCAACCGATATGACAGCCCAAGGCATTACTGCTACGGAGCTGATTGGGTCGGTTATGGTCTCAACTCAGCCTTTGAACCGTGGTGTTGGGATGGCACAGCCGTATGGCGTGGTCCACTCTGCGACACAAGATCAGAAGCACTCACCATTGCCAAAACCCATGCTGAATCGTGTTGAACTTGACCAGCGCCGCGCTGATTTCATGGAAACCCTCTACCAGCAGTACAGCACTGATCACACCTACACGGGTGTGTGGGAGCGTTTTGCCTATGACGTTGCCGGAACTATTCGTGACTTGGATTACAGCGTGCTTCGCGCTGATCTCATCCGTGCTCTTGGTGTTACTGACAGTGAGCTGGCTAACCGGTACGCTGATACTGCTATCACCGTTCTGACAAGTCACCTACTGCCACGCAACTAAACATGGCCGTCAAAGTTCCATTCCTCAATCGTTTTGAAAATTGGTGCTTTAACGTCCTTGCTCGCAGTAAGCGTGTCGGCACTATTCAAGTCAGGCTGCGTCATACGCCGGTGACCTACATCGTGCGCGATCTCAACGATCCGTGCGTTGAAGGCCAACAACCCGACGAGATGGCACCAGATCATTTCAACCTAGAGCGGCTGTTCCATATGCCGTCCTACGGCGAAGACGAATGAAATGATCAACCTTTTCAACGGCCGAGTTGTTTTAGAACGGCGAACGCTCGTTGAAAATTGGCGTGCCAAGGTCAAGTTGCCTAAACAAGGCGGTGCCTTTGTCGTTATCGACCTTCAGACCGCAAATCTGAAGACCGCCTTTGTTCGGGCTCACAATATTTACCAAAGCATTAAAAAAGGCCAACAATACGAACAGCTCGATCCACCTGCGTTGACGCACCTGAGCTGCTGGGATTGCTGTCATTGGTCTGTATTACGCGTCAACAACGGCGGTAATGGCTGCGAATTTGAATTCCCCGAAGCCAAGCAAACCGCCTACGGTAAGTTCGCTGCCCAATGCCACCTGTATGACGATGGAACCGATAGTGCTGAGCAAGACTGAATTTGACGACGGCAGTTATATCGAAACCCTTGAACCCGCCGATGGCGGTGAGATGTACTACCGCAGTTGCTACAAAGGGATGTGTAGGTATTCCAGTGATCTCTGGCAAGCGCAAATTTACATACACCAGATGACAACAACTTGAACCATTGCGGCATCAGCCGCTTTTTTATTCTCGATTGATCCAATCCATAATCCTTGCCTCGCCAATCTCTGACCAGAACGGCAAACTTCTATACCAAACCCTCCAGTCCTTGTGTCCCTTACTCATATTGCAACCGAAGCAACAAGCCACAAGATTATTCATTTCGCTCGTGCCACCTTTGGCTTTTGGCAGCACATGGTCAAGCGTTGGCGACCTGCCTAATGGTTCAAAGCAATATGCGCAGTGATAATTAAAGTGCAATAACACCTGATCACGGAACCTTCGCTTTGCATCACGTTTGCGGACAAGCTCGGTGCCATCAATGTGCTCAACCACGCGGTAGCCACTGATTTCTTAAACGGTAGCCATGACCACCAATATGAACTACTACATCAAGCTGCCTGACAGAACACGGGTCGGGCCATTCCGCACAGTTGGCGCCGTTCAGTTATGGGCTCACCAGCGTGGTTACCAGGAATTTTCTATACATTTTCTGCAGAGCCCTGATCTACCCAACGAACTACGACACGAGCAAGGGCCAGATCACTGAGCAATAAAAAACCGCCCAGCCTTGGCTCTGAGCGGTCGGATCCATCTCCCAACTAAATCTAGGGAGTTACAACAACGGAACCCTTAAATGTTTCCCAAGATGGCATGACGGTTGTATGACCGTTGTAATGACCAATCTCGGCATAGGACCGCTCAGGGTTGTCAGAAAGTGGCATGAAGAACATTTGACCAATTAGCAGACCAGGCCACAAGGCAACCTTGTGTTTCAGGCGTACATTTTTAAGCTCAAGCGTCAGCCTGCTGCCGTGCCACCCAGGATCACAAAATCCGGCCAGCATGTGCTGAATGCCAGAACGAGCGCGGCTTGATTTCAGTACAAACTGCGCAGCAATCGCCGGATCATCGGGAAGGTTGAAGATCTCTTCCGTTTCGGCAAGGATGAATTCACCTGGCTGCAGCCAATACGGATCTTCCTTGGTATGGCCGGCAATGCTGTGCCTGATCAGCTCTGGTGTTTCCGCTACCTCAAGCATGATGTTGTCACCCAAGGCCACGTCATAGCTAGCCGGGTTAAGGCGCTCAGGATCAAACGGATGAATCAGCGCATGGCTTTGGCACAGTGCGCGAATCTCCGAATCAGGCAGCAGCATTCAGGCTCCGTAGTTCCAGCGGACTCTAGGACGTCCTGGCCGAATTCCAAGATGGATAAATGAGGGCGCACCATATCCAAGCGAATATGGCCAGTGAGCATCAGCCCAATTCTGCAGCTCATAGGTGTTCACGCCTTCGATAAACCAATCAATCGCGCCCGTATCTGCTGCGTCGTACAAATGCTCCGACCTGGCAGATCCGCCAACTTCAGCGTTGATCTTCGCTGGCCTGTAGCCGCTTGTAATTACTACTGGCTTGTTGCCAAACGCCGTACGTGCACGCTCAGCAAACTGGCAAAGCATCAGCGCCGTATCGCATTGATATTGCTTATTAAATCTTCTGGCCTCTTGGTTTAATGTCAACTCGCCGTATTTAATGTTCGGCGTTACCTGAAAATTGAACGGCTTATCAGGCGTAAAACGCACATCATTCGTCAGCGGTTTAGTGCCTTTGAGGAACAGATCAAGCTCATCACGCCGACGGCGTACCAAGCCTTCCAGCACCTTGCCGCCACCTTTGTTCCACCTCGGCAGCTCTTCCATCGCCACCTTTTGCGCATTTTCGCCATTGTTTAGCCGCTTACGCAGCGTGCTATCCATCAATGCACCAGTGCCAACATTGAACGTAAAGCTGATCAATGCGCAACGCTGATTGTCTGTTAGCGGCACACGGATCTGTGAATCAACAGCACTGGCAAAACGCTCAACATCAGACAGAAGCAACGCCTCAGCATCAGCTTCCGTGATCTTCATTCCTTCCTTCACAGTTGGCCCGGTATGGCCATAACCAACAGTCGGTACGCCAGCCGGACAGATATAACCTTCAAGCCGCAGACCTTCCCATTTTTTGATCAGATCAAGCGCAGGCTGCAGATTATTTTCCTCTTGCTTGCCAGATTGGCTCCAGGTCTTGAACCACGCCTGATCACGACCAAGGATGTGCGGATTGGCCTTGTTAATCGCCTCCTCAAGCTCACTGACAGCAGCCATTTGATGTGGCAGGCCAGCCTTGTAAAACCGAAACAGATCAATCAGGCGAATCTGATTTTGCGTCATTGCTCCAAGGGGCGTGAATGCTCATGGCGCCACCAAGTAAGCGGCTGTCACCAGTCTGCAGCGTATCGTCAATTTCGTGGTGCACAACAACAGGCTTCGACTCCTCTGGCTGCGCCTGATGCCACCTTTGCTCTTCACGGTCTAAGCGCGGCTTGAGCGTCTTCTCAAATTTGTAATCCTGGGCCCAACGACGTAGGTGATGCCGCCAGTCCTTATCGCCAAACCGCGTTAGCCATACCGTATCGGCGTTCAACGCTTTGGGAACAGCACTTTCAGAGCCTTAAGGATTAGTTGAATCCAGCTATTTTCCTTGATCGGCAACAGGCTGATGATCTCAGAGCCGGCAGCAATGATGATTGCGATAACGGCAGCGGTGGTGGGATCCATGACGAATCAACGCTTTCCTTCAGTGTACGGCGTTATTTGTGCCTGCCAACCGTCATCTCAATTTGCCTAACCCTTCCTTCAAGATCAGCTAACCGTTCCTTGCTGTCGTTTTTGAGTTCTTGTATGTCGGCCACTACTGTGTTGACCGATTGATCAAGCTTGGCGACCTGCATAAAAAGACCGCCCAACCCTAAAACCGCTGCGGTCAAAAGAGCTGGAACGGCTTGATTAAACGGATTTGGTGGTTCAGGCGATGCCGTGTATGCCTCTTCGTGGTTGTCCATTGCGAGGCATAGCGCCGACCCTTGATCTAATTTAGCTGCCTTGGCCGATCAGTTTCTGCCCCTAGTTTTGTCGTGTGCTAGGGTTGCCCCTGGTTATTACACGTTTTTGTGGCCACAACGCGCAGCATCAAACCATTACCACCGTTAGCCGATTTGCAGGAGTGGTTCGCTATTGAAGGCCCCGATCTTGTTTGGCGCACAAATTACTTCCCGGATTTAATCGGTAAAAGAGCTGGCTACAGGCGTAAAGATGGTTACATCGAAGTCAAAAAACACAAGCACAAAATGTTGGCCCATAGAGTCGCGTATTACTTGGGAACCCAGCAAGATCCGCAAAATTATTTCATTGACCATATAGACGGAAATCCTTCCAACAATTCACCTGAAAATTTGCGCTTGGCTACTCATATGCAAAACATGCGCAACTGTAGAAGAATTCGCAGAAACAATACATCTGGCCAGCAGGGTATAACTCGTGCCGTAATTGGTGGCATTGAATACTGGAAGGCTTATGTAGTCCTCAAGGGAAAAGGTTTGCATTTGGGCTCTTATGCAACAAAAGAGGCCGCTATTGCGGCCCGAGAAGTGGCTGAAAAATTTTTGTACGGGAAATTTGCTCCTATCGCCCTTGACCACGAAGAGGTTTTTTCCCTCTTTTCCGAGGACGAGAGTTTTGACCATAGCCATCTTTCGTAGTTTTAGGACGGCCGGCTTTGTGGTCGACACGCCCCAGGGCTGTTTTACTTTTGACTGCCATTACCAATAACGGTCTTGCCAATCAGAAGTATGACACCACTGCCAAGCCATCATCCCGAAAATGGCGAGGATCAGCAGTAGTGCTCCAGCGGTGGTCAGGAGGCCCAAGGGACACCGGCGGCTTTGGTTGGATTGCGTTGCTCATCAATTTGAGCTTGTAGTGCGCCTTCAATTTCGGCAACTTTTTCGTTGCCGCCGAGGGCTTCCTTGACCCAGCCGATCACCAGCTCTTCGGTGAGATCAGCAAAAGGGATCAACTCACCCTCGGGGCGCTCAAAACCCAACGAGCCATAGGCACCAGCTTTGTAGGTGCCGTCATTGGCATCAACGGTGTAGTGAGCAGTGAACACGTAGCCGTCGCTGGTTTCACGCTCCAGCTGCGCAATCTTCCAAGTAAAGGTGGTGGCCATGAGTGATGTGGCGATGGTTAAAGCTAAAGGTTGTGCAACCTGTTGAGTAGGCCGGTTGCCCGCCTAGTGACGTGGACTAGGAACTCCTAATTAGGAGGAAACTAGGAGGTGGCTAGTGAAGGGGACTACGCGCCCTCAAGAGCAGCAACTTTGGCTTCAAGGGTTTCGATGCGCTCAATCGACTCTTTGAGAGCGGAAGTTAAAACAGAGATCAGGTTGCCTTCGGCAATGCCAAGGAACTCCTCCTCTGGAGCAAGTACATTACCGTCAGAACTAATAACAGCAGGCCGAACGTTTTGCTTAATAACGCTATTAAGCCAAGGTTTGCCAGCAAGAACAGTCTGAACCTCTTGTGCAATGAATCCAACCTGAGTACCACCTGGGAAATTGTGGCCCTCACGTACTAAAACCTCATTACCATCGTCGTTAATACGGGTAATATCTTGCTGAGGCTTCCAGTCAAATGAAACTGGACGGAGTGCTTTAACAAGATCAATGCAGCCATTCAGTGTTGCAATGTTTTCCTTGTAGCGTCCGTCAGAGGTAGCGATAGTTGCACTTGTGGCAAAGATCTGACTATTGACTTGTAGACGGTAGGCGCCGTTGTCGGTGGTGTAACCAATGAGTAGCTCTTGCGCATTGTTAATCCTCATCGCCTCAGTCGGAGTACTCGCTCCGTCTGCGGTTGTAGAGAATATAAGGCGCCCTGGCATGTCATTAGTGCCAGGGGTACCGTCTACTTGGGCAAGGATTCGTGCAGCAGTTAAGAAAGAGGTACCGTCGTCAGCGGTAAACTCAACTCTTCCGATATTATCACTACTAGAAACAATGCCGTTAGTACCTACAGTTCCGCCACGGCTTTTTGCAAGAGTGATACCGGGATCTGCCGTGCTTGCATCCCATCGAGATAAGGAAGCCCTGGCCGCGCTTGTAGTGCCAGCAACTTGAAAACCTTCAAAACCAGAGCTGTAAGAACCAACGTTTAACGCACTAGTCGTCCCAATCAACGTTCGACCCGATGAATCAATACGCAGTCGCTCCGTTGGAGCACTCGCCCCAGACGCAGTTGTACTCAGCACGATCCTGCCTGGCATGCTATTAGTGCCAGGGGTACCGTCTATTCGAGCTTCAATTTCTGCTGCAAGAATAAAGGAAGTTCCATCGCTTCCAGCAAAGTTGATTCTCCCTAGCTGATCGCCATCAATAACAATAGTATTGGATCCGACTGCAGCTCCTTTTGATTTGGCAAAACCTAGAATTGAGCTAGCACTGTTAACAGAGTTTCTGGTAATAACAAAAGATGTAGTATTTGCATCCGTTCCTTCAAGTTGAGTTTGAGCTGTAACACCTGCACTAAGAAAGTTTGTGCGCGCAGTAGATGTGCCAACCAACACGCGACCACTCGCATCAACCCTGAGCCTCTCCGTGCTATTAGTCGAGATGCCTACGGTGTTTGCGGCAGGTAGATAAACCCCATTTGTGGGAATGGTGCTGCTGCTTGGAATCAGGCTTGCACCAGTAACCGTACCTGTGGTGGTGACGTTTTGACTACCGAAGTCAGGGCTGATCTTGGTGCCGGCAATGGCAGCAGAGGCGTTGACATCAACATCAACAATGGTGCCATTAGCAATCATTGTCGAGGTTACAGTGCCCGTATCACCCGTGCTAACCAATGTTCCAGTTGCATCGGGCAATGTCAGCGTGCGATCTGACCCAACAGATGCGGGCGCTTGAATAGCAATGTAGTTAGTGCCGTTAGCAGTGGCTTCACGAAAACGAACCTGTTGCTGATTATCCATCACCAGCGCACCAGTCATGGTGTCACCGCTGGCATTAACAAATTCGCCGGCTTCACTTTGCCACGCGCTACCGTCCCAGACTTTTAGAACGGGATTAGTTCCGCTGGTATCAAGCCACTGCTCGCCTTTAGTATTGCCTGTTTGACCACCTGAAGCAGGGCTGGCATTAGGGGCAGTTGCTCCAACATGGACAGGACCGACCTTAACAAGATCGCCGTTGCTGTCCTTAAAGAAAACACCGGGGCTAGCGAGGTTGGTATTGATGGCGAGTTGACCATCACTTACGCCGGCCGGCAAAGGGCGCTTGTGAGCAGTGCTGCTGCGCAGATGTTGGAGAGCCATTCCTTAACGCCCTTAGGCCGGAAATTACCCTTTCAGCTTAGTAAGTTCCATCATTTAGATCGCTAGTCAAGGCAACTGTTCCGGTTGCATCCTTGAAGGTAATTGTGCGATCAGCGGTTGGATCAGTTACTGCAAGAGTGGTTTCGAAGGGATTATCTGTAGCGCCTTCAAATACCAAGCTGCCTGCCGCACCAATCAGCAGCTGACCGGTCACTGTGCCACCGGCTTTTGGCAACTTTTCGTCGTCTAGTTCTGCAATAGCACCTTGGACATTGGTACTGGCAATTGTTCCATAAGGTGTAAAGCCGATATTTGACGCAATTTGCGCCGTGATTGTTTCCGAAGTTTCAATCAGTACATAACTTGTCCCGGTTGAAAGCAAAATATCTGGCGGTTCAAGGGTTACAGCTGGAGCAGGGGCTGTACCAGTACCTGATTGACTAACAACTACATAAGATCTGTTATTACCAGCAGAAGCAGCAGGCAAGGATTGACCATTTACAAAGCCAGCGGCAAGGCCTTCAACGGTTACAGAATCAAGAAGATTAGTGCTGGCGTCGTATGTGCCAGCGAGGATAATTTCACCTGCGCTAATTCCTACTGGCTGATAAACATTGCCATCCCACAGGTAAAGTTCGCGGGTAATTGGGTTAAAGAAAAACTGGCCAATATGATCTGCAACCGGTTGAGTTTCACCAATCGCTGTTACAGAATAGTTAGCAAGTTTATTTGCAACAATAGCCGCATTAGCGATACGAGTTGTTGGGAAAGTTCCCGTTGTAATTTTTGCGGTATCTAGATCTGGAATATCTGTAGCAATTAGACCTTCAGATGCGGTTACATGGCCTTCAGTGTCATATGTAATTTTGGTGCCCGTAGTGGCGGTAACTGTATTTGCGTGATTCAGAAAACCAGTAACGTCAACACCAAGTCCAGTCCCGGGTTTAATTGCCCCAACGGTACTTTCTGTCGCAATAGGCAAATCAGATGGCCCAATTATGCCTCCGTCGGTGATCAAACCGTTGGCTGTATATGTAACAAGATGTCTTGTGGCACTACTGCTTACAGTATTATTGATTGCAATGGTATCGCCACTTAGGGTTAAGCCGTTTCCACTAACAATTACGGCGCCCTTAGTGGAAGTTGTTGCAGTAGGAAGATCCGTTGAAGCAATCGTGCGGTAACTTACTGCGCCAGCGCCTCCAGTTGGACCGGCTAAAAATTGAGCTGCAGCACCGGTGTTATCAAGTGTTGTGCTTATGGTGACTTCATCCCCAGATGTACTAACACTGATATTGACTACTCCACTGCTGCTACCAAGAACGCTGTTAATCGATCCAGCTGCTTTAAGGCTGATCCAACTTGTACCATCCCAGCAATAAATTTTGCTGTCATCGGTATCCAAGGCAATTTGACCGACAAAAGCGCCACTAGCGGGAAGAGTGGTAACGAGATCAACGCTGGATTCGTCGGCCAGCTTTGCGGCTGTTACTGCGTCATTCGCTAACTGAGTTTCTGTAACGCTGCTGTTCTGAAGGGCCGCACCAGCAACAGTATTGTTATTGAAGAGAATTTTGGCGCCGGGAATTGTGGCGTCAGCAATCAGTGTGGTGGCATTGCCCACCAGATCGGTAACAGTGATTCGCTTGGTTTCACTAGCGCTTACGTCTGCGATCGGCAGAAGATCACCTGCGGCAAGGTCATTACCAGCAAGTGCCGCTAGTTCGCTGATACGAAGGTCGGCCATGCCTCAGTGCCTGTGTGACGATTACAGTTACACCGAGTCTAAGTCTTACTCCCGTTCTTCCAACAGCATAAAGGAATCTGGATCCTGCTCCAGCTCGATCTTGCCTGTGTCTTCCTGCAACAGATAGCGGTTGGGCAATGTCTGAGCCTTAAGTCGAATCGGTCCAGTGGCAACAAAATCAATTGTGCCGACCACAAGTGCATCAGTGGTAAAGCTGACCGCACTAGCAGTCACAAGAGCATCAAATTCCCACCATAGGGCGTCATTGATCTGAGTTGCCGCAAACGACCCAGCATGTGCAGTCGTATTGGGGTATTTAATATAAAATTTACCGTGAAATGCGGATCCAATTTCAGTCCTAAGCACTAACTGCATTAAATAATTGACAGGCTCTACTTCGCCATTATTAACGTAATCCCATTGGGCGGTCAGTCGTCCACTTCCAGTGATCAAACTGCTGTATTGCTGGCGATGCTCGTCACTAAGAGTTGTAATATCAACAACTTCACGATTAGTGTTCAGTTCGTACTCTGTTACCGATGCCAATAGTCGCGAATCACGATCACGAATTACGGCGCGAATTGGAATGTCGCGTGCGATAGCAGTAAGTGGGATCAAGCCAGTTGAACCGCCTTCTAGGCTCGCATCAAAACTGCTGTACAACTTAATTCCGCCCAAATCATCAACGTAGGCGTACCAGTTCCCGCTTGTTTGAACTGTATTATTGGCCCATCCGCTTGCTGCAACAAAATCTAAATTTGTGCCGTCAGTTGTCGAAAGCTCCAGTAGATCGCCACTGATTAAAAAACCAGAATCAAAATCGAAGCTAAAACGATCCCTATTCGCATTTACATCGGATGGATTAACGATAGAAGTTTTATTGCCTTCCAATGATTTGCGCGTCAGCTCAATATTGCCGACATTGCCTAAATAAAGTCCCATTAGATTGTCACCGCAGTGAGGGCCCCTGTGCCTTGGAAAGAAATCTCTGCACGAGTAACTTCCCCAACACTGGCACCAAAACTTACGCTTGTAATGTATGCAGTTAGTTCAACATCATTGACAATTGTTCCGTCTCTAAGGCGAAGACGTAACGTAACAGTGTCTGTACTGGCTACACCATCAACACGTAGAATTTTTTTCAATGCCGTAGCGGCATCGTTACGATCTTCGTCGTCTTTGTAATACAGAAGTGTGGCACTGCCGTTAAATTCCTGAACGCCAGGTACATAACTACGCTGTGCTTGTCCCAGTGTGGTTGTCTCAAGAACTTCGAGGGAGCCAGTCAAAGTCCAGTTGCTGACCTTGAGCTGGGAAACGCCGTCGATTAGCAGGCGTCCATCGCGACCGGTATAGACCTTAGCCATTAGATGACTCCCACCAGTTCAACTCTAACGCTGGAAATCCCAGGGCGAATATTGGTCACCTGCGGTGGCGACGAATAACGCCAAGCAGCATTGGTGCCGCTACCTGCATTTAACGCAGCACCCCTCCAGCCAGTAAGCGCCTCTGTTGGCAAGGTAAAAGTCAAAAAGGTGCCTTGTGTTTCATTGTAATGAACAAGGAAAGCGTCGGCATTGGCATCCGTAATGTTGTCGTAACTCAGCGCCAAAGTTGGGTTTGTTCGCTGGTTGCCGTACCGGATGCGTACTTCTGCTCCAGATTGCGCAGGAAAAACCTTGACCGGCCAATCACCTGGAGCGTAATCGCGGGTTGAAGGAGCAAGCGTTGGATAGGGCATTAGTCAAGGTATTCAAACAATGACGAATCCATTACGTCCACAGCCACTTTACTGCGACCATCAGCGTCTGTCGGTACAGCCACAGCGGCGACTTCAACCAAACCATCTTCGTCAAGCGTCAACTGCTCCACCTGATAAACGCCTTTTCTGTAATTTGTGTTTTGGATGCTGATCAAAGTTGTTCCTGTATCCAAAGCAGGCGTTACAACTCCGTTTGAAATTGTGATGGTTTGGGTAGTTACTTCTGTGCTTCCAGGAGCATAGACATATGCCTGATACGTTCCATTTGGAATCAGACTCACGCTAGTTATTGTTCCATTTGGTGAAACGAGCGCATTGTTACCAGCACTGTATGTAGTGTCTTCCGTTAATACGCGAATGTATGATCCTGGACCAATCGAAAGCCCATCCGGAACAGTTTTGAAGTTGATAGTGTGATCAACGTGTTTTCTGACAGCAAGTAAAAACCGTGCGGTAAGCAATGCCTGTGTTTTGCTGCAACAAAATGCCGTAAGATCATAATTTTCCGTTATCGTTGTTCCATATTTATTGGTGTTGTAACTTACGATTGAAGATAGTTCTGAGGGCAGTTCGTAAGGAATTGCATCGCGATACCGAACAGAAATGCTCAAAGGTTCACGTTGTGCCGCCTCTAAATATGAGAGGCTGAAACTGCCTTCAATGATGTTGCCTGCGCTAAAGATTTGCTCTACAACAACAGCATTCGTATTAATCGTGCCATCTGTATTTGTTGGCAGCGCTGGCATCATGCCAAATTTGCCGTTTTTAATAATAAAATTGCACAGTAGCAATGGCGCTTGGCTCGCCATGAACTCACGGAAGTTCTGCGGTGTCTCTAGCACAGTATTGTATTGAATTTTATTTGCACGTAAAAATGTGCCTGTTGTCCGAAGGGATTCAACATCAATAAGCGAAGAATTGACCAGGCCGCCAACACCTTGTTTTTTATTGGTGAGGAGATAGTAAACAAGATCCGTAAACTGATTGCTTGGGCCAACGGCATCATCGTCATTCAAACGAACAACATCAATGCCTGTTTCTATCCATGCCCGCAGTTGATCAACAGTTTTAAGGCTGGTACTGGATTTGATGCTTAAACCGATCATGCTCATATCTTCGTACTGGGCCACTGTGTCATCGGCGATCGCCTCGTTCACATAAACGATTTGATGTTCAGGGCCTTGCTCGCAAGATTTTTCAAGTTCAACGTAATGGCTGCAATCACTGACTTGACTATTCTCTTCAAAAATGCGGCCCTCTTCGTCAACGCTTACCGAAGTGACGGTTGTCCCAGCTGTTACTGAGTCAATCTTCAGTTTTACGGCAACTTCCTTGTATCCATAATGTTGGCTGTATTTTGTTCGTGTTAAAACTTGCGTATTCCACGCTGCATCATTAGCGGCCCATGAACCGGTAGACGACACAATAGTGAACGAATAACTCCCAACCCAACTCCACTTATTGCCAAAAAGCTCAATGTGCTTTGGCCCAGAAGAAGCTTCGGTTGATGTAGCTGTCAACTTAACGGTAATTGTCCTGCCAGTCCCACCATTGAAAGTAAGGTTTACGCTCTTTGTTTCGCCAGCTTGTGTGGCCGCGTCTCCTAGCGCCTGATCCATGTAGGCAACAAGAACAAAATTTGCATTGAGATTATCTGCAACAAAAGCTTCAACGGATATAGATTTAGGCTTGGATTCAGTTGTCGTTGTTTCAGAAATTGTTTTATTGGGATCAGCTACAAGCTCGGGATTGATGGCAATGGCAGATTGGGCTACCTTGTCCCCAACAATTGTCATCCTGAATTTTCCGTATGTTGTTTCAAAGTCCTCTCCAATGGTTGTGCCAACCTGTTTATTTAGCCGCCAAAAAATAGTGTCTTTTCCTTGAAAAATGGCAATATCGCTGCCGCTGTGGGGAATAAATCGAAACTCGTAGCGGCCGCGATTGCGTGGTCTGATACGAACATAGTTATACATGTCAACAGGAGAATTACCTGTTACGCAAAAAATAATCGGAATTCTTGACCACGCCTGCAAAGGCTGATCGGTTTCTTTCCACTCTGGAATTGGACGCACCCATATTGAAAAACATGAAGTGCGCTCGAAATATTTATCCATTCTTGGCGTATTAAGCTGTATCTCTTTATCGTCTTTTCTTTTTAGTGTTTCTGGGCTAGGAATAGCATTGAAATTGCACAATCCGCTAGCGCGATTCCATACCTGTGATTTAATCCCTACTTCAATGGTGTCCGCAATGCGCACCATGCGCACAGTGGCAACATCATATTGAACAAGGTTATAGAAAGCTGCCCCACAATGTTTTGTGGGATTTTTTGCGGTGCCCTCATCTCCTCCTAGAGGCTCGGTTGATGCACGCATACCAGCAATGCCAATTTTGGCCGTGCCAGTAGTGCTTACACACTTAAGAGTTACATTGACGTTGTAACCACGTTCCCAGATTTTCTTTGGTGATGAGGCATCCCTAGAAATGACAACCCATTGACTTGCGCCGATCATCCAACGACTGCCAACGGTTAGCAAATTGTCTGCTCTAACGCGCCATGTATCTGCGGCACTGGTTAAATCTTTTAGATTGTGGCCATACTGTTTCAACGATTTTCCGATATTCTTGTCGTTACTTACATAATCGCTAGCCGCAAAATCATTCCAGTCAAGACTATTGATACGAAATACAATTGTGTCATTTGCTTTTACATTGATTTCTGTCCGATCTTGATACTCGGTCATTTCCCCTCCAACGGGGGTATGACGAATTAAGCCCATGCGACGGCCGTAGGCGCGTCCAGTGCCGGGTTGTCCACCCAGGGGTTGATCGCCATCATCGCCTGAAATTTTTCTTCGTAACGAACGCGCTTCACGCATTCCTTCGTCATCAGAACGAAGTGACTTAGGCAGACTTACGACTTCCCAGTTAAATCGAAATGCGCTGCCGTTATGAATTGGGTTGTATTGCCCAAATGTCGATTTGGCATTCGGGTTATACGCCATACAAAAACCAGCATCCAAAAAAGCATTGGCAACTGGCGCAACAAATGGGTCTGTAATACCATCAAGCTCTAACGGATCGCCTGAATCAACGTCAATATTTGTACCAGCAATTCGATCGCTTGTTGTAATTCTATTTGACCCAGCTCTTGACTTCCAATAAACACAGTATTCTCGTGTTCCAAGGGCACTGATTGGCGTAGTGCCAAGCCAAAGGCCTTTTAGCGTTGGGGCAGCAATTCCATATTCTCCCGTGCAATAAAGACCCTTGAAGCGTTGTTGTGTGCCCTCAGAAAAACACCTACTCCAAACAAGTGCAGGAGCAAGTACAAGACCGCCAGTTAATGTGCCATCACTATCCGTCCCCATTTTTCCAAACGGGATGGGGATAATATCGCCATACTCTGCCAAAGCAGAAACGCTATCAAAGGCAGATGTCTGATTAAATCGTGACGGTCCAACTTGATTTGGCAGGCGAGCACTGCGAACACGTTTGCGCTCTTCAAAAGCTCCAATATCAGGTTTTGGCGCTAATAAGGCTGAGACTGCTGTTAAGGCTACACCAACAGCCAAATTGATAAAAATTGCGGCAACAGGTGTAATAGGACCCGCAACAATATCTGGGATATGCTCGTAGTCCGAGGGCCTAATACACGCGTTTTCTTTTACAAAACGAACAAACTTTTTGTATTCTTCCTCTGTGCAGCCAAGCGTATAAATTAAATCGATTTCATACGGAAGCAATGGTGGATCGTAAAGGCGTCCACCGGCTTCCAGTCCACGCGCTTGGTTTGCTGATTGACGAATAGAATCCCGGTTTCCCATGTTACGCCAAACGCAGGCCGCTGATCGTGCCAAGCGGCAATGTCGCCATTGTAGACGGGGTGCGCAACCTGATCTGTGTAACGCTGAAGTTCTTCCAAAATAGCGCTTTTTGACATTCGATACCAGCGACGATCACAGTCGGGCGCATCAAACCCCATGTTGCGCAACGCTTGTAGTACAAGATGGATGCAGTCAATCTCGCCATTGCTGCCATCTGCGCCAAGGCGATATTTCAGACCTATTAGGTTTTCACACACGAACCTGGCCCGTGATAGGAAGATTACCAACCAAATTACGCAACAACCTGCGGTTTGGGATCGAAGCCTTAACAGAATCCATAACAGTGTTGAGTCTTAACTCAATCCGCTCTGGCGACCACCCACCATTGGCAACAGTGCCGACATATTCGTATAGAACTCGGGAAACGGTTCTTGTTTCTGGATTCACAAGACAAACACTGATTTCGCCTAACCAACGTTCAGCGATAGCTTGTTCCGCCCATGCTCGCGCCAAATTTGATTGGGTAAGGATGATTGAGGCATCCAAGTTATCTCCTGTGAGGCTGGCAGTTGCCCCGGAAAAACCAAACGGTATAAATGCGAAAGTCTGTTCAAGATATGTAACATCTGTGCTAACAGCAAAATTTTGAAAACGGTAAATAGTGCCGTTTTGGGCGGTTGCTTCTAGTAAATGCCCCAGGTTGAATTCCATTAGATTCCAATCCTGCTACGAGTATTTGGTGATTGTTGCAGACGAAGTAGTGTACGGCGTTCACCTTCGAGAGCGCCCTTAGTTGCAGCCTGCTGCATTCCGCGCTGGAATTGGTCTGCAGTGACGTAATCCACGCTGTTGATGCGTTCGATGCTGTAGCGCACGTCGATTGGCTCCATTGTGGCGGCACCAGCGCCGGTTTCGCCAGCCTGTGTCCCGCCTTTGCCTGGGATGACAGCAGCACCACGAGCACCAGCCGCATAACGACCCATTGCGGTACGCATCTTGCTGGCGGGAATAACGTATTCGGGCTCACCACCTTCGCCAATAAGTGCACGAGTTGGTCCTGTGACAAAACCGCCTTCCGCAAAAAAGCTAGGCGCACCGGCACCAAACATTGATGCTCCGCCACCAACGCCAGCGGCAGGCATCGTTACGGGCCCTTGCCCACTAAACATCCCAGCGCCACCGCCGCCACCACCAAACAAGCCCAGCAATTGCTTAAAGGCAAACATGACAACCATCTGAGCAATGATCTCCGTTGCCATTTGAACGAAAGCATCGCCAATACCTTTGAAGAAATCAGCCAATACTTGTTTTGTTGACTGAGCACCGGTGATGATTGATTGAAACGCGCTGCTGAATGCGCTGCCAATACCTTGGGCACCAGTTATCGCCATATTGACGGGATCAATCAACTCTTCAAAACGCTTTTTCAGTTCTTCTGTTTTCTTGGTGGCATCATCTACCGGACCAAGATTGATATCAGTTCTAAATGCACCGGCACCACCGCGCAACGGCTCCCCAAAGGTCAAACCAGCACGCTTACCAAATTCTTCAATTTGCTTTTTCAGCTCTTCGGTTTGAAGCTTGAGCGTGTCAAGTCGTTTAATTTCTTTGTTCAGAGTGGTCAGATTGACCCGTTGCTCCGCATTTTTTAGTTCGCCAATTTGCTTGGCACGATCTTCAAAGTCAAATTGAATTTGTAGTCTTTTTCGCTCAATCTCTGAACTTGTATCGAGCAAAATCACTTGGCGCTTGAATTCAGTGCCCAAGCGATCGCCTAACTCAAGAGATTGCTCAATTTCTTTTTTCAGTCTTTCCGCTGCTCGTTCTGCATCAGTTTTTCCTTTTGCCTTTTTTCCGTCTGTGGCGCCAGAGGAAATGAAAGTGGCCGGTAGATCTGGTGTTGATACTTCGGCAGGTGTCTCCATGCGCTGAAGACGATTTTGCATTAACTGCAACAAAACATCAGTGACAGGCTGGCGCCGTTGCCTGGCAAGAAAAGCTGCTTCAGCCTTGAGCCCAGTCAGCCCCGTACCAAACGCTCCACTTGTGCCTTTGAACAACTCACCGGCACCAGACATGCCACCAAGTCCCGCCAAAGGCAAGCGGCCGCCTTTAATTGCTACAGCAGCAGCGGTTGCCCCGGGCCTTGTTGCCGCATTAATAACATCTGTAATTGTTCCAATTGTCTGGGCAGCAATTCCGCCAATTCCCCTAATGATTGGACCTAGCGATATAAGTAGTTCACGCAATCCCTTCATCGCGTCAACAATTGTCGGTATCAGATCTTGGGTCGCTGCTACCTGAAAATTCTCAAACTCATTCTGTAGATTTTTAACCGCCTGAGCGGGTCCGTTCATTGCAGCCGCAAGTTCATCAGCACCTTCTGTGCCCGCACGTTTCAATGCACGGATAACAACGTCAGACGTAATTTCGCCTTGTTCGGCAAGTTTCCTGATTTCGCTAACCGGCTTGCCAAGCTCCTTGGTTAATGCAATAACCAATCCGGGCGCTTGTTCAAGAACAGAATTAAGTTCCTGTCCTCTTAAAACACCAGAACCAAGAGCTTGTGTTAATTGCAGCAAAGCTCCGGCACTTTCTGCGGTTGTAGCACCGCTTACTTTTGCGGCAGTATTAAAGCCAACAAAAGCAGCGTTAATATCTTCAAGGCTGACATTGAGTGGACGCAGCCGCCCGTACAGCTGAGCAAATTGTTGGTTACTTTCGCTGGCGCTTAAGCCAAATGTTCTTCCAGATTGCGCCGCTAATTCCTGCGCTCTCGCAACTTCGCCATAACCTTTTGCTAAAAACGTGAGCCGACGTACTGATTCTTCGCGTTGGATGCCAGCCTGAACAGCCTGTTGTGCCGTTCTTAAGCCAAGATATGCTGCTGATAATCGACCTAATACGCCGATCAGCTCAGACGCAGAGCTACTCGCGGCTCGAAAAGGCTTGGCACCTGAAGCGCCGCCAATATCCTCTAATGCTCTTTGCGCTTGTTGAGCTGCTTGCTGAACCTCACGCAGCTTCTGAGTTGCGCCACGGCTATCAACATTGATGGCAACGTTGGCGACGACAGACACGGCACAACCCTTTTGCTATCAGCAGTCTACCGGCGTCGCTTCATCTGACGTTCTTGCTCTTCGTTTTGCAGCTCAAAATAACTAGACCAAATCAACAGTTCTTCTAGCGTCACCTCCTGATTCAGGCGAGCCAATGTATATCCCAACTCCTTGGCGACCCCAAGCTGCAGCAACAGCAGGTTGTCTTTTTTTAGCTCAGCCTTTACGGCTTTTCATGTCTAGGTCTTTTTCTTCCTCAGGATTCGTGATGATCGCCAGCATCAAAGCCTGCAGGTCGGCATCCATCACTTCGTTCTTCAGCTCGGCAATCTCACCGGCCTGAAACAGGCGCTGCCCGGCATCGTCAACAGCCTTTGTCACCAGTAGGTTCAGCGCAAAACCATTTGGATCATCACCGCCAGGCATCTTCTGCGCACGCTCGCGCTCGGCCATCGTCAACGGGGCGCTGTAAAACTCAAACACGTCGCCGTTTGCCAAGGTCACCACACGCTTCACGGGCGTCAGATTGGCGGCCTTTTTCAGGCGGGCAAGAGCTGACGATGCGGGTGCGGGCATAAAAATCAGGTGCTTGTTATCACTTTAGACACAAAAAAGCCCCCGGTGCAACCCAGGGGCCGATCTGAACATTCCTCGCAAGCCTATCAGGCGGAGGTGCTGAAATCGAAGGTCGGCACGCCAGCAGGGCGGAAGGTGATTTCAACCTGTTGAGCGTCGTCGGGGTTGACGTTCAGGCTTGCGGTCAGCAGCACAGCATCCATGGCAATGGAGCGACTGAGGGCCTCAGAGCTTTGCTTGTCGGTGTACAGCTTGAAGGCACAACCAACTTGCTGACGCTGCAGCACGTCTTCCACCATGCGGTTAGACAGGGCGCTGTCTTCGTTGGTGACGTACACAGTGGCAGTGCCAGTGCCATCAGCGAAACCGGGGATATAAGCACGGAAAGGTGCGTACTGCCCAGCGGTTTGACCGATGGTTGTAACATCAATTTCCGAACGTGAAATTTCAAAGCCCCAGGACTGAACTTGGCCCACGGCGGCATAATCGGCGTAATACACCTCAAACTCGTTAGGTGCAGCAGCAGTGCCATCATCAGTGATGTTGACAGCAGCACCGCCAGCAGAAGCGGAAACCTGCAGAGCACCAGAGCTGGCGGTGTAGGCAATTACGTAATAGGTAGTACCAGCAGAAAGGCCAGCGGGCAGGGTGCCAGTGCCAGCTTCGCCAGTCTGGCTATTAACAACACGGAACTTGACGGGATCGCCAACCTTGAAATTCAGGTAAGGCTCAACCGTGATGGTTTCAGTAGAAGTATTCACACCAGACTCACCGAAAGTTCCGGTGGTTCCAGCGGGCTTGTAGTAAAGGGCGCCGGACGTACCGGACAGAACAGTGACAGCCATTGTTGTGAACGGTATTGGCTGATCAGATTCTAGCTTTGCTCATAAGCTTCAAAAGTTATGACGACCTGCGTTTGCGAAAACCCTTCCGGTGACGATGGTTCAATGGTGCGCGGACCATTTGCGGCGTCAAACTTTATATTTTCAAGCTGCAAACGTGAAAATAGGGTGATGCAACGCTGAGCAATCGTCAGGCCAGCACCAGGACCACCACCACGCGGAGCAAAGATGTTGAACACAAGAGTGCCGTTACGACGATCAAAGCCTGCACCAGTGCCACGCGATGACGTTGTAAGGATCGTCATGTAGGCAGAGTCACCCCAGATAATGCTGGTTTGAATCCAGCTTGCGTTGTTCGGCGGCGTAAAAGGGACGTTCTGATAGGCAACCTGAATAGCAGGCGAAGCGGCAAACTCCGTTGCGATCCGATTTTCGATGTAGGCGCGGACGGTGTTAAGGCTCATGATGATCGACCAATCCGGTCCGCTTCGGCGTTGACGTAAGTCTGAACGTCTTTGGCAATCGAATCAACCCAGCCGTCTTCCGCCTGTTTGCTGTGCCCCCGTGCAAGGGGTTCGGCGTAAATCAGGTTGTTGTGAATGCTGTAAACATTCCCGATACGCTCGTTGCCAAGGCTGTAATTGACTGCAGTTGGCGCCGGGTTACTTGGATACTCGCCCTCTGGCTGCCCTTTTGAAGGTGCTGCGTTTTCGCCAATCGCCCAACTAGCACGAAAGCGACCTGTATCTACAGGGCTGGCAAGCTTCAATCGTTGATCAGCGGTCAACACAGCGGCTTTAACCAACAGATTTAACTGACGTTCCGCGTAATCACCGATCTCACCAACCCTGATGGTGCGTGCCATGTCACTCTCTCAGGAATACTTCAAACACAATAGGCGTATTGTCCTGCTCGATTTTGCGCACCTCAACCACCTGCATAATGCGGCTAGATACAGTCACCTGATCAGACACTGCAGGCTCGTAGGCAAGATCAGCGGCGGCGATTGTGAGCTTCTTATCGGTGCTCTTTACCAGATCGTTGATCTCGCGCTCAATCACATCTTCAAGCACGCCACGCACAACGGTTTCCGATGCTGTTGGTGTTGCCACGCCTGTGGTTGGGTTGTAAGCGCCGGTGGTAATACGTCGGATGGTGACTTGGCCACCAAATTTCAGCATCAGCTTGCTGGCGGTCTTCCGCAATGAGGTTGCAAGTGCCATCAGATTTTGTAGGCGATGCAGGCGCCGTTTGTAAGTTTGATACTGGTGAAATAACCAGTCAGGTGAGCACCGGAATCAATGGCAGCACCGGCAAAATTATTGTCGATCACGTTGGTCGAAATGATCGCGTCAACCGTGCTGTTTTCGTAGAAGTCGATATGACTAAACCTGCCGGTATGGGCAACAGTGTCGGTAATCACCTCGGCGCCAACCGCGTAGTCAACAACAGATGCGCCGCCCCGTGCTTTTGCCATGATCAGATCTTGTAGGCAATGACAGCGCCAGCCGAAGCCAGCGTAAACGCGGTAAAGACGCCTTGCAGTTCAAACCCAGCCGGGAACGATTCACCAACCAAAGTATTGCCCGTGTAGTTCTGCGCTGTGATGGCAGTGAACGACGTATTGTTTTTGGCGATCACGATGCGATCCCACCGGCCAGTCTTTGCCGCAGTGGTATTCACAAAGTCGGCACCGATGCTGTAGCTCGGATCAATGCTGTTGGTGTTGGCCATGATCAGATCTTGTAGGCGACAATCTTGCCGGATGCCAGTGTCACACTGGTGAATACGCCTTCAATGCTGTCGCCTGCGGTAAGAGGCACAGAGGTGAAGGTATTGCCGCTGGCGTTCTGCACAGTGGCTGTACTGATCACGGCATCGGCCAAGGCATACAGCTTGTAAAACCGGCCGGTGTGAGCAGCAGTATCACTGATGTACTCAAAACCAATGTTGTAGGAGTCGCTATCGGCCATGTTCAACTCCGTTTGATAGAAAAGTTGCCCGGTCCACTGATTCTAAGCCCGGTCAGATAGCGTTCAAACAACGGCGGCACACGATCAGCTCCGGTGGCCATGCTGCTGGCGCCCGCAGACTCCACACGCAATGTGCCGATCTGAACCGACTTGTAATCTTCAATGCCGCTCAGGCCCATGCCGTCTTTGTTGTTGTTCAGGTAAACGGCGAGAACGACCTGAGCCTTTTTGATCTGATCAGGAATTTCGGTGTCGGTGTAATAGTCCGTAGTGATGCGGAACGGGAACCCAACAGCGTACGTATTGATGTACGTGTCAGGCTTGCGCACGCCAGTACGCGGCCATTGCAAAGCTTGAGTATCGGTAGCCCGTGCGCCAAGAAAGCGTTCACGATCAAGGCGCTGCGTTGCGGTGTACAGCGCCCGATTCTTCTGATCGTTCGTGGCTGACGCCCAAGCGGCTACGTCATCGTCTTGAACGAAACCCTCAACTATCAGTTCAGCTGCCGCCAGTGTCAGGTAGGAATTTGCCGAGGCCCCACCAACAGTGGCGTCAATCGAGATGGCCATCGGTGGGCTCCACTTTGGACTTCACAGTGCGACGCTTTTTAGGCGCCGGCTCTTCTGTATCAAGTTTAGGTGCAGTTTCTTGATCTTGGATCTTGTTGGCCGCTTTGTTCTCTTGGCGCCTGCGGAAAGCAAAAAGTCCGATGATCTTGCTCCCTTGCTGTAAAATTGTTGGGCTGGCGAGTTGGCGCTCCCAGCCTTGCGCACCCTGCTCGGAACAGGATGAGAACTCCATTATGGCTTGCGGGCCAAACCTTTGGCAATTGGACTGTCATTGGTGACGCACCAATAAAGCGAACAATGCCTAACGGGGCCAAGCGTTGTTATTGGCTGTGCCGCTGTGTGTGCGGTAGACAAAGGGAAATTCAAGGAACTTCCTTGAAACGTGGACGTTCAAAGTCTTGCGGATGCGTTGCCGGTGTTCCGCGATATGAATTTCACGGATTAAGCGCAATACCTGAGTATCGGATTTGGCAAGGCATGAGAGAGCGTTGCAACAACCCAAACCACGCCGCATTTCGTTACTACGGAGGCTCGGGCGTAAAGGTTTGTCAGAGATGGGAAAGTTTTACCGCATTCATTGAAGATATGGGCCCTAGACCGGGGCAAACAACACTGGACAGAATTGACCCATATGGAAATTATGAGCCTCAAAATTGCCGTTGGGCGACTTGGACAATTCAAGCCTCAAATAAACGCAAACATAAAAAAGAGGGGTAAAAACCCCTCCGTTGTTTCGCCTGAAAAATCAATCAGGCAGCAGCTGCCTTGATCACAGCAAAGTTGAGCACCACAGCTTCGCCAGCGGTAGAACCAACGTTGGAAACAGTGATCTCAAAGCTGCCGGCGGCAGTGGCGGTCACGAAAGGCAGGTACTTACCAGTGGTAGCACCAGACTTGACCGAAACCAGCACAACATCAGTCGCGGCCACTTCGCTGTTGGTCACCGTGAAGGAAACCTCAGCGTCGCCGGCAAGCGAAGCGTTGTGCATGGTGATGGCGCCACAGGGCTTATTCAGCGTGACGCCAGTGGACTTGCTGGTGGCCTGGGTAACAGCACCGCCAGTACCGCTGACATAGCCAATCGACTTGCCTGCGGTTACTTCAAAAAGGGAAGCCATGGTTAGTTGCTCCTATCAGTCGTAATTGGAGCTGACCGAAGCACGCACGATGCCAATGTTCTTGGTTTCGTACACCTTGCTCCAGTTACCTACCGTGGCCAGTTGAGCGCGGGTGGGGTTCGTGGTGGTCACGGCCCACTTTGCACCAACCGGGTGGTAGATGTAGTGCATGTCCAGAGACATTGCATCACTCTTGGCGAGGATGTCTCTATCTGTCTCTGTCCTCATGCTCGCTTGCTCTCCCGTGGCGATTGCGCCATTGGTGAAGAAATAAGCGGCATAAACACCACCGGAATTGGTGATGTCATCGGACACAATCACGCGCATACCCATGTAGGTGGGAACGCGATAGTCGGCGCTGTAGGCAGAAGCCACAGAACCACCGAATGCGTCAGGCATGGAGGTATCGGGAGTGATACCCAGATCCGAAGCCAGGACATAATCAATGGCCTTGCGCTCAACAAGGTCGTAATAGCAAGCACTGTGCAGAGCCACAGCAGCGAGCTTTTCGCCTTGATCACCAAGCAGTGCACGGGCCTTAGCCACGTGGCGGGGGCTCAGAGCGGTTTGGGTGCTGGTATCGAAGCGCAGGGCATCGAAGGCAGGGGAATCGCCACCGGTCAGGGCGCCGAACACACCTTCCAGACACTTGTACAGGTCAGCCTGCTGCTGGTTAGCAACGTACTCACCAACTTTGGCGCCGATGGCAGCCATGGGGTCGGAACCTGCAGCCAGAGCAGCAAGGTCGCGGGCCTCAAAGGCACGGCCACGGTGCAGGATCACGCCGATTTGCTTATCAGCAGTGATTTTGCCGGGGGTAAGGCTGGTGGAATCAGAAAGAACTTCCAGATCGCCAGAGAGGTTGGCTTTCCAGAAAGGAACATTCACGAAATCGCCGCCCTCAGTTGCATTGAGTTCAGCCATGGGCTGAGCAACACCACTCGCCAGGAAGGCGTTCTTTTGGGTGCTTTGCTCAATGACGTAGGGCGTAAAAATTTCGGGAATGATCACGTCCGAGCGGAGCGTGGCCATTGTTAGTACCAGAAATGTTTACGGTGCGGGCGTAACCCAATGACGGACGGCGTAGCCATTCACGTCTAACGGTTACATATTAAGCATTGTTTGCTGCAGCCTTCAACCGTTCGTACAAATCACGGTCAGTGCGATACAGCCGTGACTGCTCTGTGAGGTTGAAGTATTCACGGGTGAACGGGTTTTTGGTGCCGGCCGGCACTTCGCCAGAGCTTGCACGAGCGCCGACAGGTGCGCCGGAACCTTTGACCGTAGGCGCCTTGAACAGATAGCCGCGTTCAGCCTTCAGACGTTCTACCCACTGATCCATGGGAACCTCGTTGTAGCCGTCAACAGCCACGGGGTTACCGTTTTCGTCAAGCTTGAGCTGATCACGCACAAGGCGTAGTGCATCGTGTGGATTGTGGGCACCCTGCTCAGCGAGGATTGCCACCACGCGGTTGTCCAGTTGATTAAAGGTCAGCTTTGATTCAAGTTCAGCGATGCGCTTTTTGTAGCCATCTTCCCGTTCTTGAAACTGCTGAGCGTATTGCTTGAGGGCCTCTTCGTACTTGCCCTTTGACTCAAGCTCTTCTTGTTCTTTCTTGCGCTTGAATTCCAACAACTCCTGAACATCAATGCCGTCAGGAAGTGCTGGTGCCTTTTCTTTCTGCTCCTTAAGCTTGCCGATCAGCTCAAAGTTTTTGCGTTCTAAACCTTCAATGCTTCGCTTGAGCTTTTCCAGTTCGTCGTTGCTTGCAGTCTGCGTAGCTTCCTGCAGTTGTTCGTCAGACATTGTGACCCGTAGGGTTTACCACCAAACTGTATAAGTAAAAGATGCTTTTTGCACGTCATGTCCCGGCGTGAGTGGGATACGCCAATTCGTGAGCCGTGGAACCCCGTGATTCACCAGATGTTGAAGGCGATTGACCTGCACACGCAGGCTTACTTGAAGACTGGCGACAGATGGCACGCTGAAAATGCCAACGCGTTGCGTAAGTACGTGGCAGAGCTAAAAGACCGAATCCACGCGGCGGAACGTCAGTAGCTCACCATTTTGTGTTGCTTGACCACCACGCCGCTGACATTTTGCCCTTGGCGATATTGGCCGCATGGCGTGCCTTAAACGATGATCTTCTTGTTTGCGCTTGTGCCGATTCTCCTTTTCGTGGCGGTGAGCCTGACACGCCCTGCTGACCGAACCTGATCATTTTCACCTTGTCGCCTTCCTTCGCTAGGACAACGTGTGATTTGGTCGGATGGTTTGGCGTGCGCTTGGGCTTGTTGTAGCCCTCAAACTTTTCGCCCCGGTACTCAATCATCGTCTTCCTCCTCATCGTCGTCGTTTTCAGTGCAGGTAATAACCTCAACACCTTCGGCTAAACGGCCCATCAATGCACCAAGACCCTCAGGTGAATTCGGCACTGGGAAAAGAAACCGACCCTCAATCAGGCCATCGGCACACTTGAGGTAAGTGCAGCTTCCTTCCCAGATCTTGCCTTTCATTTGCGCTTCGTGGCTTCCTTCAATTCTGATCGCTTTTTCAGAACTGGGTTGCCAGTCGATTCAGATTGAATGCGCAATACCGGGTCAGCTTCTGTGCCGACGCGGGTGACCTTGCCGCCGGTTGGACCTTCAATGGTGGCGCGATTGCCAGCCTTGCCGGTCACAGTGCCGTAGGTGGTCTTGCCTTGATAGGTCCAGCTGACGCGGGAGCCGATGCCGATAGCCATCACTTCTTGCCTTTGGGCTTACGGGCCTTGCCGGCTTCAGACAGAGCGATGGCGATGGCCTGTTTACGGCTTTTGACGGTTGGGCCTTTGCCGGGGCCTGGCTTGCCACTTTTCAGCGTTCCGGCCTTGTACTCGCTCATCACCTTGCCGATTTTCTTCTCGGCTTTGGTCGGTTTCTTGGCCATCACGCCATTCTGTGACTGCATCCAATTTAGTAGTTAGATCGGAAGTGAACCAGCCGTGGTTGGTGTAGATGGCTTCAACCCAAGCCTCACCAATAAGAGCTAAAACGCAGTCACTCCTTAAATAACCGTCAACAAAACATTTAAGCGTCGGGTTTGCCATATCTTTGCTGCAACTGTTTCAGGCTAACTTCGCTGCCGTCTTCACGCACAAAACGAGCAAGTGCCTGCTGCGGACCTAGTTCTTTGCTGAGTTTTTCAAAGTACGGCAGACGCGACTTGCCGAGCACTTCGGCTTGATATTCCTTGGGCTGACGCTGTAGCCATTGCCCGTAGTTTGTATCTGCGGAAACCTCACCGCCTTGTGCGGCGCGCTTTGCTTCGCCAATCACATCCTCGGGTGACCGCAAGCCAAGGGCGCGGTAATCAATGACCGGAATTGTGGTGCTACGGCAGTTGTGGGTTAAAATGGAGTCAGCCCAGTACAGGCCGCTTTCGGTCTCGAAGTTGTAGACATGCCCGCTAAATGGCTCCCGTCCAATCCCGACGACCTTCACCGCATCATTGCCCTTTACGACGACGGAATCGGGATCCGTGGAATCGCTCAGCAGTTCAACGTCTCGCCACGTCCCATAGAGCGCATCATCCTGAGTTCTGGCCGCACCCTCAGAAATAGAAGCGAACAGCAATTCGCTCGCATGGCCAGAGCCACCCCCGCTGAAAGAAAGGCTTTGGCTTCCGCCGCTCACGTCGCTAAACGCGGAACCACCAACAGCGAGGAAACTTTGCGCAAAATGGCCAACGCCAGAGCCCGTAGAGTCGGACCCTTGGAGGCTGATGTTGCGCAGCATCTTGAAAAGTTCGGGATTCACTGCGAGCAACAATTCCCGATTGGCAAGTACAACTGCGACATCCTCTGCGGCAACATCGCCGTGGAAATCTGGGGCGGAAATTGGCACTTCTACGGAGAACACAGAAGGCGATTTTCCGAACGCACTAAATACATCCTCGGCAGTGGTTACAGCGTCGTTTTTTTGGTCGCCTGCAAAAGCTTCCAATGGAACAGCACTGCTGCGGAAAACCTGATCACCAATTTGCACGCTTTGCGCAGTCTTCCAGCCGACATTCGTCAATACAGGGTGGTTTGGGGTGACTCTGAGCACGTCACCATCGGTGGTGCTGATGACACACAAAAAGCCTTGATATGGCCGACGGTAAACCGCCGCGATTTGACTACTGGCCGATACACGCGCTTCACCCGGTAAGCAGTTGAAGTGAACGGGAGGCATCGGGCCTTCACCGTATTTGAATTCCTTGCCGTCAAGGCTGCGGCAAATCGCTGAGGTGCGGCTATCCAACGTGGCGAGGTAGCGGTATTTCTTGGTGACTTCCTCATTGGCGCGGTAGACCTGTTGGCTGGCTTCATTCGCCACTTGTTGCACGCTTGTACGCACAACGGTCAATACCTGATGATCAGCCATGCGGGTAAGCTCACCACCGGCTAATGCCTGTTGCCGTGCAGTCTTGGCGAGCTGGCCAAATTCAAGGCTCCCAACCATGCGCCGAGCGATCTGCGGTGTCGGTTCACCTGACAAGATTCCGGTGCGCACGATGGTGTTGAACCGCTGCGCTTGCGACTCGGCCAATCCACGAAACGCTTTTTGCACCACCTCGCCATTGGGCAATGTGATAGCTGAACCCTGCGCTGCAGTCAGATTGAACTGCCCCGTACCTGGGAGCGTGAAGTTCAAATCCGTGGGGTCAACGCTGGCGACACTGGCCGCAAAGTTCGGCGCAACCTCAACGGTATTAACTGCCTGCTGAGCTACGACGCTGGGCTCAATGCCACGGCCACCAACCTCGCCACCGGCTACAGCAAGGCGAAGCTGTTCGGTGACAAATTCTGTTTGCAGCTCAGCCAAACCTTGTAATTCACGAGAGGCATAAGCCGTGCTGCGATCTGCCCAGCCATCTAGTGATTGCTTGAGCTGAGCAAGGATCACACGTAGACGCTGCGCCTGCACCGATGACGGGCTGACAATGCCTGCGCCTGCTGTGGCTTCGCCAAAATCAATGCGCTTTAGATCGTCAACGGCGCTCAGGATGATGGCGTTGTAATCCCGCACAATCTGACGGGCGACAGCATTGCTGAAGCGGTTCAGATCAATGGCGTTTCGGTAGATGTTGGCAACAGGATTGCTGCGGTCAATCTTCCGCTTGAATTGCTCAACGTTGAGCAGGCGAGGTGTAACGCCCGATTGCGTCATTGCATTTGATCGTTAGAACTTTGATCTTCATAGCTCTGATCGTTGGGCATTTCTTCGCCCATCACGTCTTCAGAGCCAAGGTTTTCAGGGCCGCCAAGCTCAATCAATCCACCAGATTGCGTGGCTTCTAGTTCTTCCTCAACATCGAAGTCATCGCCCAGCACTTCACCTTGAGCGAGCTGATCAAGCAAGGTTTTCTGACTGATCACGCCGGCGGTGTAAGTCTGCAGCAACGCGGTGATTTCGGCAGGTTCAAGACGTGCACCGATAAAGTCACGGTTGACATAGCTGCTGCCGGATTGCGCTTGGCCCAGGTAGTCAGCGTGATAGCGCAGGCAGTTATCAATTAGATCTTGCACCTGCTGTGCAATCACCATCATGGTGGAATCGCCTTGGCTCCGATCAATGCGCTTTGCCTCGGCAGTTTCGGCACTTAGCTTTTGGCCAAGGATGGCGGACAGGCCAAGTTCATTGATCTGCGCTGCCAGTTGAGCAAGACGATCAAACTGCGACTTGAAGCTGTTGCCGCTGGGTTCGATGTATTCGGCACGGCCTTCAGACGGGAAGGCGATGGCCTCACCAGGACCGGCGCTTACTTCCTCAGCACTGGACGGGAAGCCGAAGAATGCCAGCATCGGCACTGCCGAGATGTGCAACATGTTGTCCAGATCGCTCTGGATTTGGTAGGTCTTGAGGTTCAGTTCAGCAATGTCTTCCAGCGGCGGGCGTGATTCCAACAGGCCAACGCGGTTTGAGTAGGCAGTGGCGAACGGAATGTAATCAAGGCTGGTGGTGCCTTCAGCCACTTTTTCAAAGCTTCCGCGTGTGTCATCTTGACGGAACAATGCATAAGAGCCTGGCTTCAGTACACGCACCTGTTCAACAACCTTTTCGCCGTATTCACCGTCAGCGATGGTTACGCGCTCCATCAGACGCAGTTGAGTGAGTTGTTGTGCGCCGTTTACCACCTCCGAACGCCAACCAAGAATGTCACGCGGCGTATAGGTAACCCAATAAGGACGCAATGCAGAGACGTCGGTGATGTTTTGCAGCTCGCTGTCGTCTTGGCTAGGGAAATCAACAAGAACACCAGCGTGGCCGTACCGAATAATTTTTCGCGCTAATTCGTAGACGTAAATGTTCAGGTCATTGCCCTGAAGGTCTACGTCAAATAGTTGCTCACGAATAACATCGGGCACGTCGTCAAGACGCACAGGCTTACGGGTCAACATGCCCGCCAACATGCGTTCAAGCCGCTGGTAGTACGGCGGACAAACAGAACGCGCTAGGCGGTTGTCGTAGCTGTCGTCTTGCTCGCGTGGTTCCTGCGGCAGGTAACGCCGGTGTTTACGGCGCATTCCATAGGTGCCCTGCAAGAGATCTTCGATCAGGATCCAATGGGCCTCTTGTGCCTGCCAAGCTGCGTTGGGATCTTGAACCTGCGTGGCCGTGCGCGTCAGATTCCGGTCGTAGTGCCTGAAACCGGTGTACGTCATCTTTTGCGCCTAGCCATGCACAAAGTCTATGGGTATAGGTTAATCGTGAATGATGGCTGGGCCTCCGATACCGCCACACACGGCGTTCAGCCTTACGGTCAGAACCGACCCAGCAGATTGAATTTAACCGTGGGCTTCGGCGGTTTGAATTTCTTCGTCTAGGGCGTCGCCAGCTTCGTCAAAGCCTTCGTCATATAGCCACTGCTGAACAGCGGTGAGCATGGCAGCGGCGGCAAGGCTGAATTCGTAATCACCGTCGGAATCAACGGCGGAGTCAAAGGCGCCTTGAAGATCGTGCCAGAGGTGCTTGGCCATGAGTCGGATGTGGCAGCCCGATGCCGAGGCAGAGCGGGAACAGGATCAGGTTAGTGGGTCTGACTACTGGGCTTCTAGTTCGGTGGCAATAGCCAAGAGGGCGAATCGAGCTTGCTGCTCAGCGTTCCAGACGTGCCATTCAACTGTTGGGTGCTTGGCATCAACAGCGCCTTCGGGTGGGAGCTGCAGAGGCGCCACCTGATCCGCAGCAGCTCGCAGGGCGGCGGCAATGTGCAACTGCACGATTCGAGACCCAGCACAGTTGCTGGCAGTAATCACCGCCTGCGCGGCGGAGGAAAGTTCAGACATGGAAATTGAGACGGGTCGTAAGCGGGCAAGTATTAGCTGATTCCTGTTTTCAGGTAATACATGCTGATACCTGCCGTGTGCTACAGTGCTGGGGCTGATCAGAAAGCAGCAAAGCGACTGGAGTGAGATCCAGTTGCAAGAGCGGTGGGGGTGACATCCTGCCGCTTTTTAATGCTTTTAACACTGAGAAGGAAATACAACAATGCTGTCGGGCAGTGCCTCCAATGCGCGGCGGATGGTGTCCCAGTCCTTGGGTGACGGCCGCCAGCCGTCTTCGTGCTGCTCAACGAGCGCTAGCGCCTGCTCCTTCAAGCTCGGCGGCTTGGGGCGGCGGTCGGCGCGGAGCGAAGGGATCAGTTCGGGATGTGTGGCCAGGTTTTGCCAGTGAAGCCACTCACAGCACGCCTCCAGCTCTTGATCTGCGCCCCATTGGGCGGCGCGGGTGGCGACATAGGCAAGAAGATTGGCCGACCAGCCGATAACTGGTGCGTTTTGCTGCTCCCTCCATTCGCGGTCCCACTGCTGCACCAGCTCCGGCGGTGGGGTGATGGGATGTTGTTGTGTCATAAGAAAAGGCCCCCGAAGGGGCCGGTGACGTTCAGGACAGTGCGCGATTGTTGAGCATTTCGTTTGCGGTGTTCAGGCGCTGGATCAGTTGAGGAAGGATGTGGAAGTGACGCTCACGCTTCGCGGCTTCGATCATGCCAAGGGTTTCGGTGCGGAACTCTTGCCATTGTTGGCGCTGTGACTTGCGGACAGGCTTGGCGGTTTCAATGATGATCGTGCCGCAGTGTGCTTGCTTGCGGTTGTTTTCCTTCCATGCGGCCAGCTCAGCGGCGGTCATGTTGTCGGTGATGGAAGTGCGGGTCATGGTCTTGTGTGTGGTGGGGTCGCCCCCTCTCCCCTAATTATGGGGTATACCCCTGTCATCCGTCAACAGGCAAAAGAAAACCCCCGCTTGAGCAGGGGCTCTCTCGCCCGACGCAGGTGAATCTGAACCATCCCTTGGATCGCACGCAGCGGTTGCCCGACTTCAGTTTCAGTTGGCTGGCTTCCCTCGGGACAGACGCAAGGCGTGTGTTGATCCGACTTCTGACAGCACCCAGCAGGGGACTTTGCTGGTGGCGTCAATATAGCCTGATGCCCGTGCCCTTGCCCGCGTTGGCGTACAGCGGGTTGTACTCCGACATGACCAGATACCCCAGCCCGTCTGTCCAGTGCTCGATACCAGCCGACTTGTCGATCACGTAATCATCAGCCCCCTGCTTGTAGGTCACGTTGCGCAGCGCCTTGATCGTGTTCTTGCAGCGCGGGTGAACGAACAGGCGGATCTGGCCATTGGCGTTACGGATCAGGCTGTTAGTGGCGTTGATCTTGTCCTTCACTGCCCAGGGCGCCTTGGGGCTGACGCAGCCAAACCCGTACTGGCGAATGATCTCGTGGTCAGTGCGGCCAGCCGATGAAGTCTTGCGGGCACTACCGGTTGGATCCGGGTAGGCGATCAGCTTTCGATCTCTGAACCGCTCACGCAGCATGGCGCACACCTCATCGGTGTTGGTCTGCGTTACCGACACCTCATCCCATATATGGAGTGTGTCGCCCACGCGGCTACCGAGCACACCGGCCAGCACGCTCACGTTGAAGTCAGTGCCCCACAGGATCGGACCGCCGGTATCGCAGACAGTATCGGAAATGTTGTCGTCGCTGAAATCGGGGTAGACACGGCCCGAGAGGGTTTCAAAGCTGGCAAGGTATTCCTGGCGGAAGGTGCGGTCATCAAGCGTGCGACGGGCAGCCTCAACCTCATCCTCGGGAACGTTGCCGCCTTGGATCGTGGTGTAACTGAAGGTTGACCAGTCGGGTTGGTCTTGCGCCTGTTCCCATAGATCGTGAAACCAGTTCAGGCCAGCAGGGGTGGTGATAAACCATGCGGGGCCACCTTGATCAGACAAGGCTGGGCGCAGCACCATCTCCCATGCTTCCTGCTTGACGTATGCGGCTTCGTCAACGATCAGGCTGCTGAGCGATACACCACGGAGGGCATCGGCGGACTCGGCACCTTTCAAGGCGATCACGCTGCCGTTGCTCAATTCAACGGACAGTTCGGATTCGTTTTTTCTGGCAAACATTTCGGGCGGCACCATGGCACGAAGCTGGCGCCACGCAATTTGTTTTGCCGATTTATAGGTTTGCGTGCAGTACCAATTAAGGGAATTTGGATGCTCAATTGCCCAAGCGACCAAACGGGCAATGCAAAGGTAGGTTTTACCAAAACGACGACCAGAACAAAGAAGTTTGAAGCGTTCTGGCGCGTTCCACACTTCTCGCTGTGGTGGAGTTAGCGAATCGTAAAGACGTTCCGCGAAAGGAGTCCAATCCCTTTCGTTGCAAACTGTGATCGGAGCTTCAAGTAAAAAGCCGCCAGGACAGCCGTCAAGTATGGATGGGCTCATGCCAGCAACTTGGCGCTTTTGCGGCGATTGTCGCCCCTCCAAAGCGGTTGAAGGTTTGTGAAATGGAAACAAGAAAGTCGTTGCACGGGATCGGTTAAATCAAAACTGGCGCAAGGACGAATGTGATCAACCTCCCATTCACCGAAATTTTCCCAAGTCATACCGTCCTCAAACTTGGCAGCAATGTAATCACGAAGTTCAGTAGGTGAACAACCAAGCCAATCGGCAGTACGGCAATTTTTTCTTATGCCTTGAGAAGACAAAGCCTTGTAAAGACGAACACGGGAAAAATTGGCGATCTTGTATTCAGGCGTATGCCGCTGGCGTTCGCGCATTCTTGCTTGCCTTTTGGCTGCATTGGTGCGACGAATTTCGGGGCTGCTTGTTTTCCTGCATTCCTTGCAGCCTGCACCGCGCCAGTGATTTGTAGGCAATTGCATAAACAGCCCGTGAGAAGGGCAAACGATGGCAATTTTCGTAAGTGCGCCTTGGTAATCAGAACAGGAGTAGTCAAATCGGTCGCCATGGGCGGCTTTTGCGCGTTCAACGAACTGCGCGGTCGTAAGCTTTGCCATTCCTTTATAGTAGCCCGTGACGGCGAGGAAGGTAAGACCGGGTAAGAGCAGGCTCAAATTTCAAGGCCGATCAGTTTGGCTTGGAGCTGGATGGCGTTGAGTGCGACCTGCGTTTGACCGCGTTTGTAGGCGGACTGTTCGTAGGTGCGAGCACGACCTAGGGCTTCAGCGATCCATGAGGGGCGCGTCATGGCGGCGTCTTCTTCTAGGCGGATTCTTGCGCGTTGAATGTATTCATCAACTTGACGGGGAGTGATATTCCATTGTTTCGACCCGAATTGAACAATTTGTCCACGGGATTGTCCTTCGGTCAAAAGACCGTAAATAGTGTCAACACGGAAGTTGACTTCGGCAGCGGTTGAACGCGCCAATGTTGCAGAAAAACGAATGAATAAAGGATAAACCCAAAAGCAATAAATGGCGAGGCGTGAGACGCAAGTGAGACGAGCGGGCTGTGGAAAACCCTCGATTTAGGACGATTATCACACTGTCCACAGGCACATTTGCGTTTTTGCGTCAAAACGCTAGCTTTTGCAAGCATCACTAGCACAAAGCAATTTTTTGCAAGCATGAGCAAACCTGTTTTTCTGCGCCTTCCCGAGGATTTGATTTGTGACTTGGAGCGTTACAAACCCAAAACGATGTCCCTGACTGGGTATTGCGCCTTTTTGATCGAACTAGGGGTTGACAGGGAGGTTACGCTGGCGGAGCGACCGACAGGGAGCGAAGCCTCTAATTCTTCTTCTAGTATTACTAATAAAGAATCTTATAATCTAAATAATATAGAACGGTCGGAAAAAGTTAAGGAAAACGCCGAAAAAGAGCCCAAAATCGGCAAATCGAGGAAAAAGCCGGCCTACACCGAGGAGTTTGAGGCCTTTTGGAAGCTGTACCAATCTGCGCCTGATCGCGTCTCATCTCAGACGAAACCCAAGGCATTTGACGAGTGGAAGGCCATCGTTGCCCTTGAAGGCCCTGAGACCCTCCTAGAAGCCGCAGGAAGGGCGATTGACGAGCAGAAGCGCAAGAAGGGCGCCGGGGAGTTCGTGGGCAGCCTTCCTGACCTGTTTCGCTGGCTTCGTGATGGGAAGTACGAGGTGTATCTCGAAGGGCACAAGCAGCAGCAGGTTGGCCCGGTGTGGAACGCGGAGATGGGCTGCTGGGTTTACGACGACTGATCCTGTCCCTTGTTAATCATCTGAGACTCACCATGAAGCTTTATCAGCCCGATGCCAAAGGGAAATACGTGTGGCAGGTATCGGACGAGAAGACCAGACAGGTCAGCTACTCCGTGACCACCAGCCGCACGCCACCGCCAAACGCCTGCTACGGGCACCCGATGGGGAAATACGACGACCAGGGCTTGTACATGACCTTCTGCCCGAACGTGGGCGCTGATGACCCCAAGAGCCCGCTGGCAGCGCGTTATGTCGTGCATCCCCTTGCTGCGTCAGAACGTGACAACGCAGACAAGGAACGGCTTTGGAGCCACATCTGATGGCGAAATCTGGAGCGAGAGCCTTGGCCATTGCAAATGGTGAAATGTTTTACACAGGCAGTCAATGCTCGAAAGGGCACGGAAGCACTCGAAGAACCCAAAATGGCGTTTGTGTCGTTTGTGAAAAAGAAAATCAAGCGGCAAGAAAGGCAAAGAAAACATGCCGTAACTGCGGGTCTATTTTTTATGGAAGATACAGATATAAAACTTGCTCTGACGATTGCGCAAAAGCGCTTGAATCAAAAAGAAGAATTGATTATATAAAAAGAAAATCCCAGACCAGCGCTGGCAGATTTGAGTTCAATGCTCGCCAAAGAATTATTAGGGTTCTCAAAAGAAATGGTTTATCTAAAAGTGAGAAATTTATTGAACTGGTCGGAATGACACCACTTGAGTTAATGGATTATTTGGAAAAAATGTTTACAGATGGCATGACTTGGGACAATTACGGCCAGTGGCATTTGGATCACATAAGGCCATGCGCAAGTTTTGACTTAAGCGATGTAGAGCAGCGAAAAGCTTGTTTTCACTTTACAAACTTGCAGCCGCTTTGGGCTAAAGATAATTTAATAAAAGGGACTCAGTGGAGTAATTGTGCATGAAGAAAGCATTTGATTTGGCTACGGTCCGCATTTTATTACGGCGAATGGTTGATAAAAATTACATAACCATCGAGGATCTAGACGTGCCATCACAGGGCTGGGTCATCACAATGGAGGATGCCAAGCGCATTCCCGGTTTCACACCACCGATTCACCGCAATCCCCTCAGAGATGAGCCCACACCAACAGAGCGCGTTGAAGTCGTCAGCCCAAGAGACTTCCCGGTGGCTGCAACCCCTCCCGATCCTGTTCAACGAGGAAGCGCACCGCTACTACCACGAGCCGACGGGGCAGTGGCTGAATCATTCGGTGACGCAGGTGTGCAAGGGCACGAAGGACCCGTGGGCGATGCGGCGGATCATGGAGACGAAGCACATCTGGGAGCCGCGTGGGAAGGCAGTACACAAGGCGTTGGAGGATTTTCTGACGACTGGTGATGCCGGCGAATGGCCTGCTGAATATGCGGAATGGATTGAGCCGTTACTGGGCCATTCCGTTTGGCAGACCTATGAGGCCATCGCGTGTGAATACCGATTGTGCGACGTAGAGCGCAGCATCGCCGGCAGCTTTGATTGCCTATTGCGTCGTAAGGACGATCATCAACAGCTTGTGCTGGTGGACCTGAAGACGCAGGGCAAGCCTGATGCCAGTCCATACGACGTGAGCACGCAGCTCGGTGGCTACCTGGGGATGATGAGCCTGCACTGGCCCAAGCTGTACATCCAGAAGGCTGGTGTGCTGTGGTCCCGGCCTGGCAGTACGACGCTGCAGAAGGTCGACGTAGATGAGGCGGTGATTGAGTGGCAGGGCGCTAGGGATGCATTTCTGATGTTGAACGCGCCGGAGTTTTGATGACCGATCCCGTCTGGCCAGTGATGGTGCTGATCGGCATTGGCTTGCTTGGCGTGACGGCGCTGCTGGCCTGGGTTGCCATGCAGGGTTGACGGGTCTTGCGCTTAGGGGTATACTCCATATGGGCAGCGATGCCCTCACTACACACAAACCCCAATGACAAACCTCAACCGCGCTACAAAGGCTCAGTTGCTTGAGCTGATTACCGAGCAGGCCGGCACCACCACAACACTTGAGAAACAGGTGAACGAATCCAAGGAACAGGTCAGCATTGCGCTGTGGATTGCGGCCGTCAGCTTCTGCCTCGGCCTCCTGTTCTGATCATCAGCCCCTTCGGGGGCTTTTCTTTTCTCGCCATGAAAAACCCCGAATCACTGCTCGGCGTTATCGCAAGCACCAAGATCGAAATTGCCCGCCATCAGGAAATCCTTGATCGCCTTATGGAGGATCTGGCCCTGATGTACACCACAGGTGACCTAGACGATCTCAAAGATGACGACGGCAACCTCAGTGCTCACGGAATCAAAGTATCCCGCTGCACACGCACGAGTTGGCAGTACAGCAATGCCGTCAAAGAGCTGCAGCAGCTAGAGCAGTTTGAAGGCGTCGCCACGAAGCGCGAAACAGAATACTGGAGAGTGACGCTGCCAAAGGCAGAGTTCTGATGGCTGGCTCTCCCATAGACGATCAGATCGAAGCCATCCTGGCCAAGTACGACCTATGGGATCCAGAGCAATACACCAATGCCGTTGCCGAGCTTGCGAGCTACCTGCTGACCGTTGACCCCAAAGAAGAGGCACGCAGTCTGTACTACAAGTCCGCACGCGAAAAGATTCACCTAGAAAACTGCCTGATTCGCTCCCATGGCTAATCCGTACAACCTGTACAACCTGACGTGGCAGACGCGGTTTTTGTTTTGGCTGCTATCAAAGCGCCCTGACGTAGCCGCCATTAACTTGACGACGCCAGTTGATCACCTATCGCGTTGCCTCAGCCATACGAAATGAAGTTTGCCGTTCAAGGCATTGAACCCGCCCCGCAAGGCAGCAAACGACACGTTGGCAACGGGCGAATGGTTGAGGCATCAGCAAAGGTCAAGCCATGGCGTTTTGCTGTCAGCCAAGCAGCCTTGGCGACCGGAGAGGCCATCACCGACGGGCAGGTGTCAGTGCAAATCACTTTCCTGTTCAATCGACCCAAGGCGCATTACAACAGCAAGGGCGAGCTGAAACCAAAGGCTCCGTTCTACAAAAGCACAAAGCCCGATTTGGACAAACTGTGCAGGTCAACGCTTGACGGCATCACAGGCGTCTTGATCAAAGACGATTCGCAGGTTGTCAACTTGATCTGCAATAAGGTCTACACCAATGAGGGTGAATTACCAGGCGCACTGATTACCATCAACCCACTGTGAAAGGATCAAAGAATCGACGGGAATGCGTCGTTTGCCAGTCAGTCTTTGTTATCCCAATCTTGAAGGGAAATCACAAAAGTCAACGACTGACCTGCAGTGCGCTTTGCCATCGCCGTTATGTCAGCAGAAATGCAAGGCGTTGGGTCAAAGGTGAATTGGACATTATCGAACAGCTCAGCACCTCAATGCCGCCGAAGCGGTTGTACATGACGTATTGCCGAATGGCGGCAGAGCGTGGATTCCCCAAACGATCAGAGGCCGCGTTTCGCTGCAAGCTGCGGTTGCTTGGCATTCCTTTGATGCCGGAGCTGGACTGGTACAAACTGAATCAGTTGGCCGAGATGTTCGATACAACAAGACACTTGGTTTACAAGTTGGTGAAAAAAGGTTTGAGGGCTGAACGCGAATCAGACCACCCAAATCAGCCTTGGTTTGTAAGCCGCGCAGAGCTAAGGCGTTTCGCCCGCAAGCGCCCTGAACTGTTCAGGCACTTCAATCCAGATGGCCTGTTTGTCGCGCTTGAGGATCGCAAGCTTGTTGAGCTGATCATGGCGCAACCCAAGGTGCACCTACCCAATCGCTACAACCCCACAACGGTTAGGTGCGTGGAAACAGGAAATATCTACAAGAGCTATAGGGCGGCGGCCAGGGAGGTGTTTGTTGATCCGTCGGCCATTTACGCATCGGCTAAGCATGGCCACAGGGCAGGCGGTTACCACTGGGTTGTCGTATCTCAAATTTAAGGGTATACTCCAGATGGGTCCGAAGCCCCGTCCTCTCCGATCACCACACATCACCGCACGCTTATGACTGATTACCCCAACCTCGGGGATGTGATCA
>Ga0255148_1000102_pt1 | contig 38067 bp, 58 predicted proteins | sample Atl_Miss_RepB_8h_FD_183024 | JGI IMG/M metagenome (GOLD analysis project Ga0255148, IMG submission 183024) | Freshwater microbial communities from Altamaha River, Georgia, United States - Atl_Miss_RepB_8h | ecosystem: Environmental > Aquatic > Freshwater > River | place: USA: Georgia | collected...
GAAAATGCATGGTTCTCCGCATGATGACCGGGTTATGTCTTTGGGGATCGCTAACCAGATGTTGAAGTATGTTTGGTTGCCTGAGTACAGGAATGATTTGGAGCCAAGAAAGAATTCTTTGGATTGGTGGGCACGCCACATTGTCAAGAATATTCCTGATAAGCCGGCAAAAATAGGGTCGTTTAACGTCGCTGAGTAACGAAATCCCCTATTATCGATGAAAACTTTCCGTTGTTTAGAGTGTTTGACCGAGTTTGATGCAGACGAACTCCCTAGAAGGGGTTCTGTTTGCTTTAAATGCCATGTTAAGTCAATTCGTCTAGGTTTTACTCATGGTCAGGAAGACTTTCACGGACCAACTATCAAGGAACGTCAACATAAAATTGTTGAGGACGCCAAGATTAATGGTTATAACGCCGAGCCTGTGACGAATTGGATGTGATGTGGAAGCTATCTGGGTACCGATTGCGGTCGCTGTTATATCAGGTCCGCTGGTCGTGGTACTTCAGAAACTACGCAAAGAAAACACCTCACAGCACGAACAAGGTCAAATCCTGTTAAGGATGCTTGGTTCCAAGGTGGATAAGATCGGAAGCAAATTAGACAACCATATTGGTTGGCACGAAGGACAAGACGATGGCAAGAATCTCTAACCAGGAACTTATCACCCGATATCGGGAAAAGATCGAGCAGTCACGTCGTTGGCGTCGTGAAGACAACTACGACAAAACCTGGAAGCGCATGATCGACATGTATCGTGGCAAGCACTTCCTAAACAGCTCCGATGAAGACCGAATGCTAATCAATGATGCATTCGCAACTATCAACGTCATCTGGCCAAGCGTGTCGGTGAACCATCCGAAGATTACGGTTAACGCACGCCGTTATGAAGACGCCCCGAAGGCGATTGTGACCGAAGAGGTCGTCAACTATTGGTGGAGGCACTATGAGTGCCAGAGCGAGTTCCGTCGTGCAGTCAAGGACATGCTTATCGTTGGTCACGGCTGGTTGAAGACTGGTTATCGTTTTGTTGAAAAGACCGAAGGCGAAGAGTACGATACAGCTGATGAGCTTGCAGCACCGGAATCAATCACGGAATCGGAAATCATTATCACCGAGGACCGTCCATTTGTTGAGCGTATTAGCCCATTTGATGTTTTTGTTGATGCCGATGCGACGTCGATTTCCGACATGCGGTGGATCGCACAGCGAATCCGCCGACCGTTAACGGACGTTAAAAAAGACAAGCGTTACAACTCTCAGGCACGCAGAGAAGCCTCTCCTTCCCACTATACGAAGTGGGGCCAGGATGGCAACATGCCACGACGAAGCGAAAAAGCCGAAGACGGTTATGTGGAGATCTGGGAGTTCTACGACATTGATCGTGGAACAATCTCAATATTCTGTGATGGTAGCGACAAGTTCCTTGTAACACCAACCGAAATACCGTTCGCTTTCGGTCATCCGTTTGTCATGCTCAGGAACTACGAGATTCCAGAACACTTCTACCCAATGGGTGAACTGGAAGCCATTGAGCCACTCCAGATGGAACTCAACGAGACACGTACCCAAATGATGAACCACCGCAAGCGGTTCTCCCGTAAATGGCTGTACAAGGAGTCGGCGTTTGATGCCGAAGGTCGCAGTGCGCTCGAGTCCGATGAGGACAACGTGCTGGTTCCAGTTATTTCAGAAGAAGGATTGGGTGGCGTGGTTGCGCCGATGCCTGCGGTCATCAGTCCACCAGAGTTCTATAACCAGTCGTCGCTGATCACCAATGACATTGACCGTATCTCCGGAATCTCAGAGTACGCCCGAGGCGCTCTCCCTGAAATCCGCCGTACGGCCACAGAAGCCGGCATCATCCAAGATGCTGCCAACGCTAGAGCGTCAGACAAGCTGGCGATCATTGAGAAGGCGATTGCCGATGCGGCACGCCGACTGGTTATGCTGGCACAACAGTACATGACCGGTGAGCAGGCTGTACGTGTGGCAGGCAAGGACGCCACCAATGTCTGGGTGGACTTTGACCGAGACTACATCCAAGGCGAGTTTGACTTCGAAGTTGAGGGCGGATCAACCCAGCCAGTCAACGAGTCCTTCCGCCGACAGATGGCACTCCAGGTTGTGGACGCAATGGCTCCATTTGCTCAGGCAGGAATCTTGGACATGGCGAAGCTGGCAACTTATGTGCTTCAGCAGGGTTTTGGTATCAAGTCTGCTGCTGGATTCATTATGGCTCCGCCCCCTCCAGCACCTGAACCGGCTCCGGCACCGGTTCCTCCGATGCCTGAGGCATTGCCACCAGCACCTGGTGGTATGCCGATGGACCCAGCGATGCTGGCTCAAATGATGCCCGAGGGGATGCCACAGCCACCAGTTATGTAACGAACTTCCTTATGGTGTAGAGCAACCCATGGAGGACTCAAGTGAGTGACATAGTTAGCAATGAAGTCGAGACCGAATCGGCCCCTGTAGTTGAACAGCAAGTTCAGCCGGAGGGACAACCGCAGGAAGTTACAGATGTAGTTGAAACTCTGACAGAAGAGCAGATTGATCTTCTTCCTGTTGATGAGTTCGGTGACAAGTATGTGACCGTGACCGTTGCAGGTGAAGAGATAAAAGTTCCTTTGAAAGAGGCGCTTTCTGGCTACCAGCGTCAGGCGGATTATACCCGTAAGACGCAGGAGTTAAGTGAGCAAAAGCGACAGCTTCAATTTGGTGCTGCTTTGCAAGAAGCTTTGCAGAACAACCCCAAGGAGACGCTGGAACTGCTTTCTAAGCATTACGGAATCAACGAGCAATCCGTCCCTGATGAGGCGGAACTTGATTTGGATCCGGTGGAGAAGCAGTTCCGACAGTTGGAACAGCGAGTCCAAGCGTTTGAGCAAGCTCAGGCGATGGAGGAGTTGGAACGTACTATCGAAACGCTTCAGAACCGATATGGCTCTGATTTCGACGCTAATGAAGTTGTTTCCAAGGCCCTGTTCATGGGAACCTCCGATTTAGAGGCGGTCTACAAGCAAATCGCTTTTGACAGAGTGTACGAGGATGCGCAGTCAATTCGCCAAATTCGTGAGAAGGCAGCGAAGGAAACTGAGCAGATTACTGGTGCTAAGCGTCAAGCGGCGGTTGTCTCTGGAGGCTCCACGGCGAGTTCGGCAGATGTATCGGCAAAACCCATTTCATCTATCCGAGATGCTTTTGAATCCGCTAAGCGGATCCACAGCGTTTAGGACCAAACTCTAAGGAGAAAACAACATGCCAGGTAACGCCAACTTTGATGCGTTGCTCAGCACTACGCTGGCAAACTATCGTGCACAGCTCACGGACAACGTGTTCACTGCACGCCCACTGACCTACTTCCTCATGGACAAGGGTCGCATTCGTATGGTTGATGGTGGAACGAAGATCGTTGAACCGTTGATCTACGGTCAGAACGGCACCGTTGCATCGTACAGCGGTTACGACACCATTTCGCTGACTGCCCAGGATGGCATGTCCGCTGCCGAGTTTGACTGGAAGCAGTACGCTGCATCCATCGCAATCTCCGGTATTGAAGAGGCGAAGAACAACGGCGAAGCCGCAATCATCAACCTCCTTGAGGCGAAGATTATGCAGGCTGAGGAGTCGATGCGTGAAGGTTTCAACCAGATGTTCTTCGGTGATGGCACCGGCAACTCTGGCAAGAACTGGAACGGTCTTGGAAACCTTGTTGAGTCCGGCAACACCGTTGGTGGAATCAACTCGGCAAACGGCCAGGGCAACGACTTCTGGCGTTCGTACGAGGAAAACACCGCAGGTGCTTTGACCCTCGCACAGATGGCCACCGCCTACAACAGCGTGTCGGTTGGTAACGACCACCCAGACATGATCCTCACGACTCAGACCCTGTTTGAGAAGTACGAGGCTCTGTTGCAGCCGCAGCTCCGCTACACGGACACCAAGACCGCAGATGCTGGATTCCAGAACCTGCTGTTCAAGGCTGCTCCTGTTGCGTACGATGTGCACTGCACCGCAGGTGTTGTGTACTTCCTCAACAGCAAGTACCTCACGCTTGTCGGTCACTCGGGCAAGTGGTTCCAGCAGACGGATTTCGTCCGCCCAGAGAACCTCGATGCTCGCTACGCACTCATCATGTGCTACGGCAACCTCACGGTCCGCAACCGTGCGAAGCAGGGTAAGCTCACCGCAAAGACCGCCTAACGGTCCTAGGGGTGTTAAGATTGGGGAGGGGGGAAACCCCCTCCCTGATTCCCGAAAGGAAATCAAATGGCTAGAAAACCCAAAACATCGGCAATTGAAGCAAGGGTCGGACACAACACTGATGATTCTTATCGTCAGCGTCGTCGTGTTTCCGATATCAAGACTTCATACAACATGCCCTACCCAGGAAAGGGGCCCAGTCGTCCCTGGAACCCTGCCTATGGCAGAAATATGGAAAAACTTGAAGGTTCAATGGGAAGGGTTCGATATGAGGAAGATGGTGCCGATTATCGAAACTTTGAAAGAATCTACAGTGGCCCAACTGATGCCGTAGGTGTTTCTCTTCGCAGGAGACGAGAAGCAAACATGGGGGTAAAAGAGGGCAAGCCAAGAAATAAGAAAAAGAATCAAATCAAGAAAAATGCAAGGTAAGTAACAGAAATGCCAAGTTATTATCGGATACTAGACAACGGAGTAGAAAAGCCAATGGCAAGAGACCGTAAGCCGGCAGACCGCATGAAGCAGGGACTGTCAAAGAGCAAGAACAGCAAGCCAAGCCAGTTCAAGAAGAAGGGCGATTTCCGCATCGGTGGCACGTACAGCACCGGTCGTGCGATCACCATCGGAATTCCTGGCCAGAAGCCAAAGGTCAAGGGCAAGGCTGTTGCTGGCAAGGCACAGCAGATTCGCAAGGCCGACAAGGCTGATGCTTCTAAGCGTCGTATCAGTGGCACGACACGTGGCGGTCGTTCCAAGTATTAATCAGTAGGTCTGTTGCCTTCCCTCAGGCCACACTGGGGGAAGGTAACAAATAGGGCTATTGGTTGATGATGAAAAACGCTCAACCAGCCCATTCGCTTTACGGTGCACCCGTTTCGGGACAACGCCTCGCATATACAGAGAATGCGAAGATTGCGGCACCATCCGGCCCCTATGTGGGCCGTAATCGTTGCATTGGCAACGATGATACCTGTGAGGGCCCAAAGGCCAAAGGAACTGATTACTGTGTGGGGCATCTGCGTTCACAAGGGCTGGCTAAGTGATTACCCTGAATACCCTTCGGGATCAGGTTCGTGCCATGGCCGATCTGGACGAAACGGATCTTTCCGATTCCGTCATTGACCAGTTTGCCAAGGAAGGTTTTCAGCGCATTTACGCCTTGGAGCGTCGCTGGCCATATTTGCAAACAACGTTCACAACCTCAACGTCCGCAGGCATCAGATCGTATCTGATTGAAAACATCGGTGATATTCGAGAAATCATTTCAATTGTTGACACAAGTTCATCTGGCAATAGGTTTACTTTGATTGACCATAACAATGCGGAAGAGGTTTGGCTCGGGAATACCGACACACCAAGCCGACCGTATTTCTTTTCAATTTGGGAAAAGCAGATCCACCTGTGGCCGAAACCAGATACAACCTATACTTTGTTGATTCGTGCATACCGGAACCCGTCATACGACTGGTTGACCAGTCCGGATGACGATATTGATTTGGATGAATGGTTCCATGCCATTCTCCCGTATTTTGTTTTGGCACGTGTTTATCAGCGTCAGGAAGACGCAGAGTTGAGTGCGATGTACATGCGCTCCTTTGAAGAAGGAGTCGCATTTGCTAGACGTGACTTGATGAAAGCTTCAAGCGCACAACCTGTTGTTATGTCCGGTGGCAAGCGTTATCCAACTATGCGTCGCTGGTTGCAGACGCTTGGGGCGACTCTTGGACAATGAGCGCAGTATCCGTAGAGCGTTACGATGATTTTACTGGAGGTCTGAACCTACGTTCAGATCAATTCCAGCTGACTCGGAACGAGTCGCCAGATATGCTTAATGTGGAAATTGATCCACGTGGCGGTTTGTTTACCCGTGGTGCAATACGGGAGATAAATAGCACAGCTATTTCTCACACTGGTTCGTGGAACCCTGAACGGCTTTACAATTTTTCTGGAACTACGCCCACAATCATGTTGACTGCTTCAAGCAAAGTGTATAAGTCGACTGGTGGGAACTTTACGACTCTTCAGTATTCAGCTGGAAATGATGTGACTTCTTTGTCGTCCCATGGTGCATGTATGGCTCAATGGAGTGACACGATGTACATGTGCATGGGAACTGCTGGCAACGGTGGATACAAGTGGAAGACGACTGATACGTATGCGACAGCGTTGACTGCCTCTGGCGTCAACCCGAACCCTTGGCAGGCATATAATACTCCTACTGGTGGGAAGATGCCAACGGCTGAGCATCTTCTTGTTCACGCCAACAAGATGTTTGCAGCTAACACGACAGAGGCTTCTGTGACCTATCCGAATCGTGTTCGTTGGTCGCATGAAAACCTGCCTGAAGATTGGATGCAGGACGACTACATTGATTTTGAAGGTGGCGGAACCGGTGTTACCGGTATGGCTACCGTTGCTGGTCAACTTGTGGTGTTTAAGCCACGAGCCATTTATGTTGTGTATGGTTACGATGGCACAGACTTTCAGGTTGTTGAATTAACATCAAAACTTGGTGTTGCAAGCCACCATCATATGGCTGTTGCTGAAACAGGAGTTTATTTTTACTCGCATCCACAGGGTTTGTTTTACTATAATGGAACAAACATTCTTGAGTTGTCCGACAACATCAAACCAATTTATCCGTTAGGGCATGTTAACAATTCTGAAACAGACAAAATTTCTGTTTCGTTTATCAATCGTCGTGTATGGTTGGCGATGCCGTATTCGGTTACCACTAGCGTTACGGATGCGACTGTAAATTTTGTTTACGACCCTTCGATCAACAATGGTGCTTGGGTCAAGCATTCAACAGCAGATGGCAAAGCTGTAGTAGGTGGGGTTGACTGGACAGATACAACTGGCGTACCTAGGGCTTTGGCCATTCATGCAACACAACCAAGAGTTATGGAAGTTGACCTTTACAGCGAGGTGAATGACCGAATTGGTGGAACTAATCTCGGTTTCTCAACCTATTATCGCACAGGTTGGATTGATGGTCGCACATATTCTCAAAAGAAGATGTGGCGTAGACCCGACATTGTTGTTAAGCAGATTAATTCTACCGCACAGCTTAACGTAAAGGTGTACCATAATTTTGAGGAAGCGGTCGGCAACGAACGCAAAACGTTTGTTATCAATATTCCTGCTTCGGCATCCGGAATGATTTGGGGTGCTGGCGCATGGGGTTACGGTTCCTGGGGTGTAATGGCCCAGGGGGCACAGGTTATGCGTGGATCCAACCTTGGGTTGGCTCGCTCGGTCCAATTGTTGTTCACTGGCCCATCAGGAAAGTATTGGGGCATTGACAGCATTTCTTACAAATTCAATGCACGAAAGGTCAGTGGCTAATGGCTGTTACAATCCCACACACATTTACCAATGGAAACATTGCTGAGGCTGCTGAGGTCAATGCTAACTTCACAGCGGTCAAACTGTTCGTTGACAATCTTCAGGATGGCACCAATTTTACGGCTGGTGCCATTACCACAAACTCAATTGCCGATGGGGCAATTACGCAGTTGAAGATTGACCCGACAGTCATTTCATCTTTGGGTGCTAGTGGCGATGACTCTGGAATTGTATTGGGTGCACAGATTTTCTCATGATGTACGAACTCCAAATCCCCGCCCTGACGACTTTGCAGTCATCTGATGCTCGAGCGATTAGGGCCATTGTTGCCTCGCTTGTGTCCGAAATTTCCAGACTTAACAAAGAAGTTGAAGATCTTAAGGAACAGATGAAGCGACGAAATGACAATCGAGAAAGGCCAGTTTATGGCATACGACGCTAGCGTATTTGAAGCACGTCGGCGTGCTGCAATGCAGAACATTGCCGCACCGTCGGCAATGAATGTATATGACCAGTTTATTTCACAGCAACGTGGTCAACGCAATCTTGCAGATTTGCAACGCCAATACAACGAGGGTGCCCCTCGGGTTGTAGCAGGTTACGGTCGTCGTGGACTATTGGCACCATCGGTTAAAAGTGGTGCTTTCCGTAAGGCAATGGCAGAATATGCACGCAGGCGTGTTGAAGATACTTCTGCTTTGCAGCGTGAACTGGATATGTCTGCTGCTCAAGCAGAGTTGCAGAATCGTCAGTTGCGGTCACAGTACGCTCAGGATTTGCAGGATCTTGAAACCGACAAAGCACGTCAGATTCGAGAAGACGCTTTGGCGCTTCTTCGTTTGAGAGCAGGAGCATAACATGGCAGAAAACCAGAGAACCCCAGGTCGTAGCGCATATAGAGCAAATCGTATCAAAGTGTTTCCGACTGCCCAACCGTCAACGGATAATACAATTCCCGTTGCCTCATATGTTGATCCGACGGCTACACAAATTGCCGACACACGCCGTGGCACGGCTGACCGTGCTTCCGCAATCCTGAACCGTGGTCTTTACGGAACCAATCTTGACGTTTTAAATCCTGCACAACGTGCAACATATCTTCAGGGTCAAGGAATTGACACGAGACCTGCACAAAATGTGAACATTGATATTGCTGGAGCACTTGGTCTTGGCGGTGGAGGTTCAGGTGGCGGCGGACTGTCAGCATCTGACAAGCTTGCATTGCAGAAGTGGCAGTATGAGAAAGCGCAGGACGCTGAAGAAAAAGCACGTCAGCAACGCTCGTACGATCTCATGATTCAGCAACTTCAAAATGGTTCGTACCGTGGAGATGTGGACGCAGCTTTGGCAAGGATTGGCAAGATGGATGCCGCATCAAAGACTGGTATTGAATCGATTTATGGCGATGTTTTAAAGAACATTGGTGCCGGATATGACACGGCATCCGGTTTGACAACCGGTGCATACAATGCGCTCACAGATTACCTGAACCAAAACCCGAACAACGCATTTGCTGGTTTGACACAGCAGGTTACTGCTCCACAGGATCAGATGGCCCAGATGTTGGGTGCGTATGGTGTGTCGGCACCTGAAGTGGCGGCACAAATTCAGGCAGAACAGTTTGCTGGGCAGCAGGGTGCTGGGGCATTCAATACGCTTGCGGACTTTCTTGCTAGTGCGTCTCGTCAGGCTGATTTGTCTCGTTTGGCTGAAGCCAAGGCTGCTGGTGCGTTTGCTGGCACCCAGTTGGGTCAGGAACGTGCGGCTTACCAGTCGCAGGCTGCTAGGTCACGTCAGGATGCTTTGACCGCTTTGGCTGAGCGTACTGCTCAAGCCCAGTTTGATCAGGAACAGGCTGCCGAAGCAAGGCGACAGGCCATTGTGGATGCTCTTATTGCGGCCGGCATTGCCCCTCCTAATGGTTCTGGGGCTGGTGGCGCTTTGACGAAACTTGAGCAGACGATTAGGGCTGGTGGTGGAAATACCACGGAGGCGCAGTTCCAGCAGGGGGTTGATGAGTTGGCGTCAATCCTTGGTGGTATTGGGTTCCAAGGGTAACGAATCAGGTATTTGGTATGGATCCAAAGGTTTTAGCACAAATTGCCCAAATGTTTAAGGCAAACAAGCTTGGCGACCCCTCCAGCGCCGCCTTTGACCCAGTTCTCGCTTTGCTGACCGGAACCTATACACCCAAGCAACAGTTCACTGAGGAACAGCTTTTTGAGCGTCTTGCGCCCACGATGTTGTATGCGGCCGCTGAGGGCCCTAATTCGCCTAGGGCGATTGCGGCTAGCCGTATTAAGGCTGGTGAAGCACCTTGGTCGATTGAAAACGACAAGGAACTTCGTGGAAAGATTTCTAGCAAAGAATGGTCAAGGTTTGTTTCCGATCTCGCAAAGGAATCGCAGGCTGTTCGTGCAAAAATGCTTGATTTAAGTTTGGAACAAGATCCTTTCCAGAAACAGGGTCTTCGTGGGTTAAATGAGCAGTTCACTCCGCAGGATGCATACAAGTATGCGCCAAAGGAGTTTGCAAAGATTTTTGAGGGCATGGATGAAGCCAAAAAGGCCGAAGATGCCAAACTGAAGAATATTCGTTCAGAGTTTGGTCGTGATGTGATGATCCTCAATAGAGAGGAAATGCTCAAGAAGCTTACGGATATGGAGAAAAGTAATCCGGATGTTATTAAGCGTGCACGTGAATTCAGTCCAACTAATTGGAGAAAAGAAGTTGCAAAGTTTGCCAAGAATTCTGCCCAAAACAAGTTGAACGAAAATCCCCTCATGTCTCTTGTGGACGTAGGTCAGACTGCCGCACAGAAGTCTTATCTTGCCCAGAAGGAAGCCGTGGAGGCCCGTAGGGCTGGTACGGCATCAAACAGGATGGCTCAGGCAGCAAAACTGGCTGAGGGCATTACAGGGGCTCTTACATCGGCTGGACTTAGCCCAACGATGGAAGATATTTTACGGAACCTTGCAGTACGCAAAACAATGAAGTGACGAATGGCTGATGCAAACAACGAACAATTCATACTGGAGAATCTAAAAAAGATTGGTCAATCCCAAAAGGGAACCAAAGCCAGTATTCCTGGGACGACTGGTATTCGTCGTCCCCAAGGACAAACCAGTGAACTGTTGAATGTCCTGAACACAGCCAAGAATGTGCCCGTGTCTGCGCCCACAAAGAAGGGCAAGGTTGTTTTGTCAACCGAAGTTAAGGATTTGGCCAAGGATGGTCCTGACGTTTTGGGCAAACTTTTAAAACCTCTTGAGGTTCTCAGCATTCCTCGTAATGCCATTATTTCAACTGTGAGAGAAGTGGCTGATGTTCTTGATTCTGATCCCAATACCAAGGGTAGTTGGGGGGATTGGTTTAATCAGACGAAAGATTCAACCTACGGTTTTGGTAAAGCTTTCCCGATGAAGGGTTGGTTGGGTCGTATCGTTGGTTTTGCTGGAGACACATTACTTGATCCATTAACATATGCCACTTTGGGTGGAACCGTTGCTAAGGGTGCAACTTTTGTTGATGATGCAGGTAGGGTTCAAAAGACTCGATCCATTCTTGGTCGAACAGTTGTTGGTCGTGAAGGACGCCAGAAACTGGCAAGTTTTGCAAGAGCACGTGTAGAGAAACTGGCTAGAGACGGTCACATTGCTGCTAGTGCAATGAGCAAAGACATGATCTCCGAAATGGTGCGAGATATCGCAGCTCAAGGCAAACGTGCTTTACCAAAGTTCGTTGCTGATGATATTGGCATTAGGGGTCCCGGGGTTTATTATTTTGGTTCTAGGGTTAAGATTCCAAAGAGCGATAAGTTGGGTTTCTTTTTGGAAAAAGGTATTACGAAGATGCGCCTGGGAGCGGTTAATTCGGATGCCATGAAACCATTGATTCGTGCAATAACACCTAGGGGTGTTGGCAGAATTGAGGAATTGGGTCCAAATTTTGTTCGTGATGCAAGAATTGCTTTGGCGTCTGGACGTTTGGATCCGATCGATGCCGATAATGCTTTGACCTATCTTGAGATTTTAGATAATAAGCGAATTAATGTTGCAGCATATTCAAGTTCAACATCCGATGCATTGGCTGACGAACTTGATGACGTTCTTAACACAACTCAAGATATGCGCTTGTACATGGATAATGTTGTGGATCCGAGCACTGTTCCGGGTGCAACAGCAGGTGATATTGACAAGGCTGTTCGTCTCAGGGCCGTGCTTGATGATTTGCGCCTGAAGCTTGATGCAAGGGCGCAAGAAGTTGGAGCAAGCCCAATCGGTTATGTTAAGGGTTATGTTCCACGTATTGAAACCGAACAAGGAGCCCGATATAGGCAACTTGTTGGTGATGATGCATTTGACGAAATGGTTTACGGTCCACCAATTGATTCACGCAGACGTCAATCATTCCGAAGACGAACATTGCAACCAGGAGATGAATGGTTCGGTCACACCCTGCAACCAGAACAAATGGATAACGCCACATTGAATACTTTGGCACGTAATCCAACGGAAGCTTGGATTGGTAAGACCGGTCGTGAACCAATTACGTTTGACATTTTTGAAACCGACATGGCAAAAATCTTGAACGGATACATCCGTCAATACGGTGAACAGATGGCCACCTTTGACATGATTGAAGAGTTTACAACACGCATGCCGCACATGGTTGCATGGTTGGACAAAACATTTGAACTAGACCCAGACTATGTGCGCACAGCTTTGGTGTTGCGTCCCAAAGAAGCATTTGAAGACAGTGTTGAATCACTCAGGAACTGGTCACGTGTAACCAACGAAGCAGCGGAGCATTCAACATCCACACTTGAGGCTCTTACCGGCACTCTCCGTGGACGCAAAGAAACCTTGCTTCGCCAAGAGGTATTGGACCAGGATCTTGTTGCGATTGTGGCCCACCTTGATGAGGCATTGAAGCAGGAACAGGCTGCTTCGCAGGCTGTTCAACAAACCTTTGCCGCATTTGATGACATGCTGGAAAATGTTGATGGTCTATCAAACAATACGCTTGTTATTGCTCAGCGTCAGAAGCTTGCTGATGAGTATGCTGGTTTGGCTAGCAGGGTTGCTGAGATTCAGAAGAAAATGTCAGCTGATCCGCTGCCTGGTCCTAAGGTATCAGATAAGTTTGGAAAAGAAATATCCACTCAATGGGTGGCTAATCCTAAAAAAGAAATTCTTGCACTTGTAAACGATTTTGCTGATCACGCCAGGCGTATTGCTAGATTTGAAAGAGAGATTGATTCTCTTGGTGATGTGCAAGATATTCTGCCTGCGTTTATTAACGCCGGCGAAGTAAATGCTGGAAGCCTCTACGATTCTATGAGTCGTTTTGTAAAACTCAAAGGCATGCCGAAAGGCAAGCCATTGGTTGGGAATTCAAACTGGAGCCCGACCACAGCACAGGCTGTCGCCAACCTTGGCAACGATGCAGATGTTATGAACAGTTTGTTGTCATTCAGCGATGAAACATTTGATGCCATTACCGAAAAACAGGTGAAAAACATTGCCCGATACATTTGGGCTCGCATAGCAAGCAATGACTCCAGTTTTGTTAATGATTTCAATAACGGAATCTGGAAGCGTGGCGGAAAACCAACACTTGCCGATGTGTGGCAAACAGCATTCAAAAATATAGGAAGCAAGGGAAATCCCAAAGTAGTTGTTCAGGATTTGGTCGACATGCTTCACGCTCAAATAGCACTTACTGAATATTTGCAATACAAAGCCGTATTTGATGAATATGGCCTGCAAATTGGCGACGATGTAATTGATGAAATTCTGCGACGTAAAGCAGAACCCATTTTGGCAAAAGCCGTTAGAGATAACGATGTTGAATTGCTGTCACGTTTGACGGATTCACAAAACATTTATGGGCGCACCGACCGAATCGATCATCCGTTTAGCCGATACAAAATGGTTGAGCGTGCACGCAAAACACGAGACGACCTTATTGACGAGATTGATAAGACAAACAAACTTAGCCGTGAAAGAAATGCACCAGCAGATGTTAGGGCTGCAAGAACAAAAGAACTTGATGGTCTTAAGCCCAAGCAGCGTGCTGCGTTCAAAAACTTTATTGCTAGGCAAAAAGCTTCAGCAAGAGCCTATAGGGCTGATCTTGCTCGAGCGAAAGAAGACTTGAACTTTGTTAATGGTGCTTTGGCCGAAGTGGACTCTAAGTACGGTGCAGCCAAGCAAAAGCTTGTGAAAGAGTTTGGTGACTCGGCGGCAAAAGGTACTTTGGGTCAACGCTTTAAGGCAACTGTCCAGCGCATCTTTGATAATCCAAAACTTCTCGAAGAATATGTAGAAAAGAAAATTATTGAATTGTTTCCTGAAAGTGTTTATGGTCAAGACGTTGGTCGTCTTGTCGCAGAATCATGGAAGTCCCACCATGCCGAAGGGCTGAGAATTGTTTTGACAAGAGACTCAGCTGATGACGGCGGATATGTCAAACAGATCATTGCGGAAATGTTGAACGGTTTGGATGAGATTATTGATAATGCGGCTTTGGCTGCAAAAACGGATCTCAATCTGCAGGCGGATGAAATTGGCAAAGAATTTTCCAGACTGACAGACAAAATCGCATTGCTTGAAGACAACATCAATAACATGATGCCAAGTACCTGGTTGAACGGCGAAATGGGGCAACAGGTATACGAAGATGTGCTTATTAGGTCGGAGGGCGTACAGCGTGCAGTACAACCTGGGGCCGGTGACATTCCAGAGAATGCAAAAAATGTTGAATTCTTGAAGCAGGTATACAGGGATCTTGTTGATAGCGATGAATACCCGATTGCAAAGGCACAGCAGAAAGCGGCGAACATTGCGTACATTGTTTCTGAGCTGAATGGGACTGCGGACATTCTTCCTGGCATCAGATTCTCGTCTGAAGAATGGGACGCAATTATGTCCGGGGCGGAGGTCGCTACGGCGACCAGCCGCAAGCTGGATGCAATTGTCAAGCATGCACGAAACATATTCCAGCAAACAGATCCAGATGAGTTTGCCCGATTGGGTGGAGAAATCTCAGACGAATACGCTTTGAAGCGATTCGTTCAAAAGACCATGACCGAGCGGCCAGATATTGTTGCGCCCACAAATGTTGCGCAGACACGCAAGGCCGCAATTCAAAAGGCGTTTGAGCAGACTGACGGATATCAGCATCTTAAGAAGATTGAAGAATTCCGTGCACGTATTGTTGCTGATGACATTCGTCGCAAGTCGGTAAACCCACAAACCAAAGCCGATGCTTTGGCTGCTGCCAATGATGAGATTGATAATGCTGCGAATCAGATTGCTCAGGAATTTGATGAGTGGACCCCTGAATCATCCAAGAAAATTGATGAGCTTATTAGAGAACTCAATATTTGGAAACGTGAAGTAGAGGGCAAACTTGTCACAAAAGAACAGCAAATGTCGAAGGGGCAAACTGGTGCTTTTCTTGGTTATACGGAAGAAGGCGAAGATATTGCCGCAAATCTGCTTAAAGAAATTGATGAAACAGGATCGTTGAAGTTTACAAAAGGTCCAGATCGAACACAAAACATTAATGCAGCAGCCCAGGAACAAAGTTTTGAGTTGTTGCGTCAACTGAATTATAACAATGATTTGATTCAGCGTCGTATTAGGGCCGTTTTGGATACCCCACTTGAACGCAAGTCTGTTCAAAGACTTTTAGATGAAATTAGATTGCTTGATGAAATCAAGAAATTTAAGATCGATATTGATGGTGTGCAGATTTCTCGTGCCTTGCGTGAGCGCAAAGCACAGCTTAACAGGCTTGTGCCGAAAGAAGAATACATTCTTGACACCACTGGACTTAGTGACGAAAGCGCAAAGTTCCTTAAGGGATGGGAATCAAAAACCAAAAAGGTTGCACGATCAAAGACTTACAAGCAACCTAAAAATGACAACATGGAAAATGTTTTGGAGCGCACTATTAGGTCGCAAGACGAACCAAGGGGCGAGTTTGATCCAGATGGCGGTTACGGTCTTTCCGACTACATTGAAAACGCAGAAGAAAGAGCAGTGCGAGAAGGCATCTACCGTAATCCAGATGGGTCAATATCCGTATGGAGACGAACTGGCTTGCAGGCCAAACCAACCCCCGAAGCCGTAAAACAACGACTTTTGGAAACCGTGCCAACACCTATGACACCAGAACTCAGAACACCATCTGGCATCAACGAAGAAGGCCTGAGACTGCTGGAAAACGACCTCAAAAGGGTCGCCAACACCTCTGATGTGGGCGCAAAACAGGCCGAGCTCGACAGAGCAAGGGCTGTTGTACGGAACTTGGAAGCACAATACGATCAGGCTGCAGCAGTAATCAATGCCGGCGACCCAGAAGCATTGACCAATGTGCAAGAAGGTTTAGACCTGCTTGAACAAACAGTTGAAGCATTGAAGAACAATATTGAAATCAACAATATCAACTCTGGCGACTTGGCAACTGTTAGCAAGCGAAGCGGAGATATCTACAACTCGCTCAAATTTGTTCAAGAAAGACTAAAGGAAGCACGCAAAGTTGCTGAATACCTTGGTGACAAGAAATCAATGGACCTTATCGACAAAATTATTTTGTCACAAGTTGAAGCAGAACGACAGTTCTTTGAAACATTCGCACAGTTTGGGCAAGCAAAGTTTGACAACCAAATGCTTGGTGCTGCAGAAGCAATGATTTCATCTGGAGGGAAACTTCTTGAGGATGGAAGAATTGCGCTTCCATCAGGCGTAATCGTGGATGGTGTGCCACCAGAAATGATTGCTGATGGCATCAGGCAAACAATGACCACTTTTGCCGGCTGGAAAGAACTTGGAACATTCTATCCAGGGTTGCAGGGTTCACCAGAATTTATGCAACTTTGGGAAGCAGGATCACGAATGCAATCCCCAGAATGGGTACGCAAACTTGCTTACTATATTGGACCTTACACGAAAGCTTGGAAAGCTTTCGCAGTTCTTTCACCCGGATTCCATGTGCGCAACGCTATTGCAAACGCAGTTACGTACACATTGGCTGACGGAAATATGGACAACCTGATAACCATCACCCCAATTTATGCGGCATGGACGAAAGCCAAACGAGCAGGAACAAGCTGGGCAGAATTCTTGCGAAGTTCAGCAGTTCCACAAGAACTCGTACCGGCTTTGCAAACGGCACGCCTCGGCATGCTTGGATCGGGTGGAGGTATCTTCTCCGAAACCTTCAAAGAAGCAACCAGCGGAAAGTTTGGTGCACGCATTTATGACAACTGGCTGATCAGAAAGAACCAAGCAATCGGTCAGGCAGCAGACAACTACATGCGATTTGCATTAGCGTTCGATACCGCCGTGAAAGGCGGCGACGTTGGTCTCGCACAAATTAGAGTAAAACGATTCTACTTCGACTACGAAGACCTTTCACAGTTTGATGAGGTCATGCGACAAATTGTACCGTTCTGGCTGTGGACAAGCCGAAACCTTACAATGCAAATTCAAAACATGTGGCTGAATCCACGACCATACTTGATCTACGAATCTTTCAAACGGAACTTTGGTGATAACGAAACGCCACTTCCACCATTCGTAAAAGAATTGGGTGGCTTCAGATTGCCATTTGGCACAGGTATGTACCTGATGCCAGACATTGGATTCAACCGAATTGGCAAAGACCTAGAAGCTTTCTACAATCCAGTAGAGTTCCTGAACAAAGCCAATCCGTTGATTAAGATCCCGGTCGAACAAGCAATGGGAGCAAGCGCATTCACCGGAACAGAGTTTAAGACACCGCAAGACAGGCTTGCAGCGATCCTTAGGGCTGGCGTGCCGCCTGTAGGCCAGGGAGAAAGACTGTTCGGTAAAGAAGGCTTGTCACAACTCAACGCTTGGCTCGGTTACCTTGGATCACCAGTACGTAAATATAACTAGGAGAACACATGGCAAAGCGACCCTACACAGGCAACAAAGATGGCGCAGCCAAAGGCTTGCGCCCCGGCATGAAAGTATTCATTGAAGAAGTAATCAAGCTTGGGAACGGTGCACTTTGGAACAACGGTGACTGGGGCGTACGCCCAATGAGAGGCAAAGAAACTCTCAGCGTCCACGCAACAGGTCGAGCTGTTGATTTAAGTTATAGGCACGTACCCGAAAAGAAAAAAGGGAAAAAGAACGGCCGACCCGACGCCATCAGAGTATTAAAAATATTGCAAGCTAACGCAGATCTGTTAGGCATCGAAGCAATGTTTGATTACTTCCCCAAGCCATGGGGCAGGGCATGGATGTGCACCAGAGATGCTTGGTCTAAATATCGGACCGAAACAATTCACGGGGCACCTGGTGGAGATTGGATACATCTAGAAGTCTCCCCTGAAATGGCTTCCGATCCGAAGAAGATGCGTGAGGCGTTTCAGAAACTGGTGATTCCTTCTGGTCCTTTGACTGAATAATTACTTCGGGCTGATCCAAAATATAAACATTTAACACCATCCCAACAGGGATGTGAACAGGCATACCCACGGTTTTGGGATCATCAACCTCATCAGGCATGTACGAACCAACAATGGTCATATAACCATCAAGGCAGTTTTCCCAAAGCCACCCGACAGTAACCACCGTACACTGCTCCGGCTCATATGTCTTGACTTCCGTCCAACCGTTCTCGCCATCATACGCATCTTGCCAATGAATGGCGACAAGAGGCCAGCTTGATTTAATCTTCATATGGATTGATACCCTCCTCATGCAAATGCATCTCAATCGTAGCGATAATACCCGACATAAACGAACCAACCTTAACCCAAGAGTTCTTGTCGCCGTAAAGAGCCTCACGCCAATAACGACATAAATCAATAGCCGACTGATTATCAGAATTCAAAACAATACTGATGCCACCCGACATATGATACTCGAGCTTGGAAGCAGCATCATTCATACGCTCAACCTCATCCTTGGGGATGATGTTGTAAATCCAGTCGTCAGACATTCTTCTTCCTTGCTTTCTGATTTCTAACATATACGTACCCCGGGGGAAGACCGTTCGATGAAATGCCCTGACCCACATCCACACTGCCAAACGCAGCTGCAAGAACTTCAGCAACTTCTTCCACGCTGACCGAAACATCAAAACCCACTGTGATCTGTCTCATCTTCATCTAAATTCAATCTTTCACGAATAAACTCATTGGCTTCAAGAAGAACCCCAAGCCTAGCGTAAGCAGCATTACGCAAACGCCAAGCATGCGGCTTGGAAACACCAAGACGCTTACCCAAAGCCTCCAAAGAAATCATCTCAGAATTAACCGCATCAATAATAAAACGATCCTGCTCAGACAACTGTTCAATACAGCTAGCAACAGCCTCCCGAAGAGGCTGGATTTCCTGCAAGGACTCTTCAGGCTCTTCAAGGATGCCAGCCATCATCAACGCCTCAATGGGCGTTTCTGGCCTCCTGTACCCACGGAACGACTCTGCGTGGGACGGAGTAATGCTGACGTCTCTATTCCTCAAGTTTTACAATTTTGCACTTATCGATCGGTATCTCAAAGAAGGTTTCACCTTCCGTATAAATAGTGTTCTTCGTTACAACAGACTTGAAATCCTCACCATCAACAAGAAGAACATGTGTTCGCTCATGGTTCAACATGGCGAAATAAACCATCTCGTGCGTCTTCAAAAACTTGAACTTACGAGAAGCAAAATGCACAGTCTTAAACGGGAAAACTGGACCACGCCAATTATGCTTAACCTCAACCTCAATACCGGTATCAGGCATACCCCAATCAGTCAAAATATCAATACCAAACTGATCAGGATTCAACTCCGCTTTTGCCCCTTGTGAGCGCAACCACTCAATGATCTGATATTTAGCCGAATCATCGGCCTCGTAAAGATTGCGATCAAACGGCTTCGAAGAAGGCTTCATGCTGTCATGTGCTCCATCTTCTCTGCAATTTGCGCATAGCACCACAAATACCCTGCGGCATCAATGACACTATCCACATGCAAAAGATTCTTGCGATAGTTATTTTGCAAACGAGCAAGTTTCACGGAAACCATGAACATTGCACCTTGGGCAGGAGTTAACTCCACGCCCGAAAAAGCACGAAAAATATCAACCACCCGAGAATAGTCATCAAACGGATGATTGTATTCTTCACGACGCTGCCCGTGGGTCAGCTCGTGAGCCTTAAGCAAAACCTCATCAATTTGTTTAGACATTATTCCTCGTCGCTGAGAGCCATATACTCTGCGCCACTCATTTTCAGAATACGGCCATCTGGCTCGATAGCAACCCAGGTTGGTGCATCCGGATCGCAAGTGCATCCGGACAACTTTTTGGGGTCATGAGTAACCAAGAAATTACAACGTAAACAAACAAGAGCATGAATCATATTAAGCTTTCTCTGCGAACAGAACAACAATCTGCTTATCATCAGAATACGCCACACCATTCAACGCATCCAAAACAGACTTAACGTAATTATCAATATCACCACGTAACCGCTTAACCGGCTGCTCAACTTCAGGATTCGGCTGCACACGCTCAATCTCCAACTCAATCTGATCATGCACAAAACGCAACCGAACAGCCAAATCACCTTCTTCAAACAACGGACCTTTATACATCTCAGCAATAGCAGCTTCATGCAAAGCCGTCACTTTGGGTGTGTACGCAAAACCACGCTTTGATATTCTCGGGCGCTGCTTTGCCCGAGGACGAATCTTGAAAATTTGGTTGTACTTAAACTTTTTCACGGACGAAACCCTTCCGACATAGGAACATCAGAACCATAACACGTCTCAATAATCTTAGTCAACTGTTCAACAGCATCCTCACGACCATGAAACTTACCCCACCTACGATCTGCGCCCACAAGCAAATTATAGGCATGATTGATCGGCGTGCCGTGCTCACGCATCAAGTGGACTAGACGCACAAGCGTGTTCGAGCGGTCAGAACCCGGTAACGGGCCATGCCACCAAATGTTGGCAATATACGGATTGATGTGCTTGAAAGATTCCTGAAGGTCAGGGGGCAAACCCTGAGGAACTTCAACCTTACGACGCTGAACCTTGGACATTTCAGCCAAGGGAAACAGATCAATATTGCTTGCACGATGCGCATACGCATGATCAAGAAACTCTTCTAAAGGAAGAGGATTATCATTAGCGTCTAACATAAACCTGTTCTCCGGAATACCATTACAGCCACCCGGATAAGGCAAACGAACATAGTTACCCAAACCCGAACAAATCTCCTGCTTGGGATTAACCTCTTTAGCAGGAAGATTGATTACTTGGTGGGCAGCTAGGAACGCACGACGCATAATCCAAGCCGGCACCCAATCATCAGCGAAAACCCAAACATGATAACCACGTCGAGTTTTCTCAACATAAGAAACAACACCCTTCAAAAAGAAAGCTGTCTGAAGATTACGTGCCGCATCAAGATCATCAACATCAATATCCGAACAACCCCACTTGACAGTGGAGTCGTCAAGCAACGGATAAACCCCGAAATAGAAATCGCCGTTCAAATGTGAGGCGAACATATCTGAAGTCACCGAAGCTTTGACAGACCCACCATCCCAAGTGCCGTACGCATCTGTACGACCGTCAAAAAGCTCAGAAAATAAATCAACCGAACTAGAAAGATTGCTCATAAAAATTACCCTGCTGATATTGCGTCGGCAAAGCACCACTAAGATCAGTCAACCGACCCGTAGCGGTATCCAACTCGAAATCAATATCATCAACAAGTTGACCAGCTGGACGCTTATTCTTCAACAAAGAAACCGTCACAGTAAACTCATGAATCCTGGCTTCGCTACGCAAATAATCCAAACGATCCTGAGCACGCTCAGAATGCGAACGATCAAGTTTCTCAATCAACTCATTGATCTCTGCAGCAATCTGATACTTCTTGCGACGAACACCGATAATACTGGTTGCCTGCTGTTCACCACCGTACGAACCCGAAGACATGGTCAACTTCGCACCATCAGCACCAGCAGTACGAGACGTCTGATGCAACACAAGCATCGGAATATCGTGACGCCGACCAAAACCCTTCAAGAAAGTAGCCTTATCCGGAACAGTCTCACCAGCCTCAACCAAATCCAAATAGTCAACAACAACTAGTTCAGGCACCCGACCCCAAACATCACAAACCTCGTTATAGGCACGCTCCATATCAGAAGCAGCCAAAGGCTGATCAAACACAGCAAGATTCGGGAAATCCTCTTCAGCTGTACGACGCAACAACTTAATCGCATCAGCATCATCAGCAGCCACCCGAGCCTCAAGCTCACGAGCATCAATACGATGCTGAATACAAGTCAACTTAGTCAACACAAGCTGACGAGGCTCATCAGGAATGAACATCGCAATATGCTTATCACGATTATGACGCAACGCATGCATCAACAATAAAGTCTTGCCACCATGAGCGAACCCGAGCATCATCGCAATTTCACCAGGCGCAATACCACGCAACTCCGCATCAATTCGAGGAATACCCAAATGGATACGTTCCTGCGGAGACTGAGCCCAACGAACAAACGAATCCGCAGCATCAGCCAACGGAGAATACATCCGATACTCAGGTTCAGGTGGGGAAGCGGACTTCCCCACCAAATCCCAGCCGGCAGCAATATCTTCCGGCGACAAACGCATTACTTAGACCGAGGCGGCCAGTAAGCCTTCTCACCCTCAACAGCCTTGAAGTGAGGACGCTTAGGATTCTTATCAAGCGAATCACGGTTGTCATAAATCTTCGTGACACCATCACGCTTACAAGCCTTAATCAACCAATCCGGAAGATCACCATGCTGCTTACCAACAACACGAATATCGCCACCCGAAGAAGAAACTTCAGTAGCACCAAACGCTTCACGCATCATATTCACAGCCTGAGCATTTTGATCTTGCGAACCCTGCGGAGAACCATAAATGGTGTCCAACATGATCTCAGAAACCGACCCGAAAATGTTTGCAAACTCACCAATGCGAGCATCAACAGTCAACGACTTATCAGTCATATCGGCTGCGATCTTCGCACAAACCTGCATGATAATTGCTCTGTCCTTATCCATTACGCCTCCTCGACGCTAGTGGAGCCTTTGATGTGCGCTCCTTTACACATTGACCAAACCGGACACCACCTATCAGAACACAGGAAGTGCTGGTCGTTTATCAGCCAGCGTTCATCTGGCAAATAAATCTTACTAAGAAGAATACCATTAATCAAGGCTTGAGCCTGCTGAATAACCCAAGAACCATGACCCTCAGTACGCTTCACCGAAACAACCTGACCCGAAGACGAAGCATTACGAATCATCACACCAAACGAAAAATTCGATGGATATTCAAGCACACCCGCCCGAACCATTGCCTCAACATACAAAGCCGACTGAATATTCTGGGTCTGCTTCTCCACCTCAGAATACTTACGAGCACTTGTTTTCCAATCCCACAAACCCGAAGGATGCACATAATCAATAGTGCCCTCAAAGTACAGCTCATACTCATAAAGAGCATTCTTTACCGACCCGACATGCACAGCAAACTTATGCTCCGTCTCCCCACCAAGTGGGACGACGGGCAGAATATCACGAACCCAAGCAGAGGCCATCGAATGAATATGAGTATCCCACTTAGCAGGATCAGTATTCGTAACATAGATCTGCTTGTTTTGCGCCCACAAGTCCTGCTCAGCCGAACGAAACGCATGAACCGCATAATCACCGGCATCGCCGGCATCAATCTCATTATTAAGAATAGCCTCAATAGCCGTATGACAGGCCGTACCCATCATCGCTGAATCATTTTCACGACGCAACTCAGGATTTTTCTCCATGAGCCGAGCACGCTCAGGACACATCAAAGCATCATTAAGCCAAGACTGACGGACATAAATCTTGTCATCGTCAACAAAACGCATTAGAATCCAATCTGTAGATTGTGAACGGAACGAGCACACCCGACCTTACGGTCGGTGTGCGAGAGTATCCTGTGCCCCCCTCCGTAGGTTCCCCCCACGCTAGCACAGCTGTCAAGTATCGATCAAGTATCCCTGAGAAAACCCCAAGGCGACCAACCCTTGCCATGCTTCATGTGGGCGTAATTGTAAATAGCCAACCCGGCACGAAGATTAATTTCCGGGTCAAATAAATCCGAACGAGCGTTCAGGAGGTCCGCATCAGAAAGATACTTGACCCAGAAACCATTGATTTGCAACAACCCGAAACTACCCCCACTAGGGTCGGTAGGGTTATGCACATTGTCGTAACACCTTGATTCACGCCACAAAACTCGATCAAGCATCGGCAGCTGCTGGGCTGACCAGCCCACAGACTGCGCCAGATTCCACCACTCAGGACATTTAGCACTAACTGGCGGTTCCACCCGAGAATACTCTTCATGACGAGAATATGGGGTCAAACCATCCCACGAATCGATGGGCAGAATTGTGATAATAACTGCGGAAATCAAGGCTTTAAGCACCATTTACTCCTTTAGGGCGAGTAGAAGAGTGTCTTCCATCTCACGTTTCAATCGGGCAGCTAACGCCAGGTCATTATAGATATGCTCATATCGTAACCTGTCTGTAACATTCTCGAGTGTTTCCATCAACATTAACTTATGCGTTAAACCCTGAATAGCAGTACCCATCAAAGAAACAGCCACCCGAAGTTCACTTAAAGTTGCAGATATATCAACAGTAGGTTCCAACGGTCGAGCATCAATCATTGCAACCCTTTTGCAACTCAGCCTTCAAAGCAAGCTGACGGAAATACTCAAACTCCTTGACAGCATCATACAACTCACCACCCGGCTCACCATCTTCTTCGTCAGTCAAGATTTGCTCACCACTTTCCTGAAAAATGATAGCGTTCTGATAACCATCGGAATCCTTGTACAACATCAACATAATTCGATGCTCTTCTTCTTTGTTCAGATCGTATGCTCTGCCTGTAGAAGTAATCAAGAAACCTTGATACACACTCAGACGATTAGCATTCTCTGTATTAAGAAGCGCATATGGATCATCCGCCGTGCTAATCGGCACGATGAACGGCGGCTCTGAAGAAAAAGTTTGAACACCAAAAATATGCGGTGGCGCCCGAAAAGCATCACCCTCAACTTTATTCAAACCCTTCAAAACATCATTAACGATAATCTCAAAGTCCTTTGTTGCTGACACGAATACCCAACTTTCGATTAGACCCACGATCCAAAGTGACACCACCCCAAATCCCAGATGAACTTGTTTTTATTCCATACTGAAGACAATCCTTACGCACCTTGCACATTAGACACATACGTACGGCTTGTTTCCTGTTACGAACATCCTCGCCCGAATCACCATGATTAGGAAACCACCATCGAGTAGGACTGTTCTTGCAATTTGCTTGAGCCATCCATTCCTCACGCAAATGAGGAAAGGAAATAACTTCAGCATTAGACATCTTTTGCCTTCTTGAAAAGATTAGCAATCTGCTGAACAGCAGCATCCGCAATCAACGCAGACTTCTTATCAATCGCCAAATCAAACTCTGACTGCATGTTGTAGTTATCCATGAAACTGCGCATGAACTCAGAAACTTCCATGTTGATCATGGTACGGAAACGACTGCTGTTCATCAAAGCCGAAGCAATATCTTCCTTGTTGAGATTTGTGTTTCGCTTCAAATACTCATTGACAATCGTCTGATGATCAATAGAATCTTCGATGCCCTCACGAATATATTCTTTGACGATCTCTGCTGTTTGAGTCTGGAAGTTTTGATCGTAAGCAACAGAATCAATCAACTGATCTTTAATCGCTTGCTTGAGCAGATCAATCATCTGAGCGTTGCGATACCAATCACCACGACTCATCTCTTCCTTGATCATATTGACCACGCTGTCCTTGGTGAAAGAATTTATTCCAGCCTTGACACGCTCATCAATAAGATCCTGCATCGTTGAATCCAACTGGACTGTTGCTTCAACTGGCTTAACTTTGATAGTTGGCATATATCCTCCTGTTACCTGAACTCTGCTAAACGCTTATACGGCTCAAAATCGAAATGCTCATACAACTCATCCCAACATGTACAATCCCACGAACCACAAAACAGGCAACAAGTACATGAAGGACAATGAGTAACAATCGCAGAAGCAGGAACAGCTTCCTGCAACTTGCATGTGTAGCAATCAATCAATGATTTATCTTCGCTGATGTATGTGGTGAAAACATCGAACTGCTCAAAAATCTCATCAATGCGAGATTCGAGTTTGTCGTCACCAACTTCATCCCAAGATGCCATAGCAACATCACCATCGGCACCGGAATACGATTCCATACTCCAACCACCATACGAACTGCCGTATGAACCCAACGAAGAATACACACGGCTGTACTGGTACGAATGGTTTGACCACCACATGTCTTGATCCCAATGACCATCAGACTCATTCAAAATATAAAAATCATATTTTGCATCATCATCAACAGTTAAAAAGACAAGCTTTGAACCCTTCGCCCAAGCCTCCAATTTCTTGAAGTACTCATCATCATCCAAAGCAGTAATGCCACCAACTGCCGGCATGATATCCTGGGCAAAGACCTTAGTATCCGAACGAACATCACCAGTAGGCATCTTCACCGGCAAAATACCGTTATGCCCCACCACACTAAGACGACTGTCACCTAGAAAAAACGGATGACAGTTATTGATATTCGTAGAACCATGCGTGGCCCACCTAAAGTGGAACATCGCATGACCCGGATTAGATTTACGCAACTCAGTAAACTGATCAGCAACCTGATCAAAATTCATACCATGACCAGTAAGAATACGCTTACCAGTCGAGATGGCGAAACCAAAACCATCAGGATTATTGAATGCAGCGTTAGCGAAACGATCCAAATCCGGATTCACATATTCTGGAATAAAAGTCAACAAACACATACGGCCTCCTGATTAACCGATAACACGCTCAGAGATACGCTGCGCAAGAATTGCGTAACGATCCTTGAACTCACCTTCATTGACCCAAGCCTTGAAAGAATCAAAAGCAAGAGCATTATTCTTCATTACATCCACAGTCGGAAGAGCCGCCGTATACCTGTAAGCAGCGTCAGCCATCTGAATAGCAGCCTGAACAGTCTCGACACGCAAAGACGGACGGAAGAAACGCAACTCAATCGTCGCACGATTACGCAAATTAATCGCACAATAACGATTATCATTTATCGACTTAGCCTTAGCCATATCCATAAACGAATGCCCCGTCCGTGTGTCTTCGTCAAACCAACCCTGACGATTCAAGAAAGCCTTGATATCCCAAGACGCATAACCAGACTCACGACCAGCAAACTTGATCATTTCCGCAGAGTTCTTATACATCAAATAAAAGAACTTAAACAAATGCTTCGGACCCGTAAACGCACTACGAGACATATGCAAATGCAAACCACAAGAACGACGATTCCAAGCCTTGAAACTCAGATCACTCAAACCAGAAATGGCTTTCCAATTGAAATTGTGCATATACCAATCCATAGTCATTGGCATCGTCACAATCTCGAAACCACTAGACAACGAACCATCATGCTTCAAATAAACCTGATCTTCTCCAAGCGAGTTGTAAACATGATCCGCACCTTCTGCATACATGTATCCGCATGACTCGGTCTCAAGTTCCATGCCGATATACAGTTCTGTCGGCTTGCTTTGCGAAACATACAAAGCCCCATCCTCAAACTTGTAATCCAAACCGCTTGGCTGAGGCCAAGTAACCTTGCCATGCAAACCTGAATAAAAGTACATCGTGTCCGGACGATAACTGTAATCATAGACACCGCAATCATCCATCATTTGACGCTCCTCATAGTAGCTTCGATCATCCAAGTGCTCGCCGTAGCAACCCTCACAACGCCATTCACCGTCATAATCCGATGTGTAACGATCATCCGTGTGATACGACTCACCACATCCGTAACAATCGAAAACATCCTCATCATTTTCCTGTGGCATTACATGCTCCTAATTTTCAGTAACCTACTTGACTTTCCTCGGGAAACCCTTGTTTTATAAGGGTTCCAGCGGCTTTCAACTGATCAGGCGTCAAACCTCTCCGAACAACAAACTCAATGATTTCATCAATCGAAAAGTTCTCAGCCAACAACGGAAACTCAGATTCCAAATACTCTTTGAAATCAGAAAAATCACTTTGCGTCATGAGCATCCATCAAACGCATGTAGTAAAAACTACGCTTGTTTGCCCAATCATAATCAGCACGACACTCAACCGAAAAACCCAACGGCTCCAAATAAGACTGGAAGTTCTTTTTCGTCTGAGAAAAATGATTATAAACAGGCTGATTATTACAAGCAGCTTTCTTTGGATGCTGATACTCAACAACCCGAACCCACTGAGACTTGTTACGACACAAAACCTCAAGCATCTTCGACATAGTAGAAACACGATGCTTTGGTTTCTTTATAGTTGGCTTAGGCTCCTCAACAACTTCAGTCACCTTGACCCTACGATTTCTAATAGTCATTACTTATTCTCCTTGTACGCAGGGTGATTACGCATCACCCATTCTTTTGACAACCGCATGCTTTCATACTTGCGTTCCGATAAATAATCCATAACACAAATCATCAACGGAAACACAACAGCCAAAACAAAAAACATCAACAAACCAAAAGACAAAACTTCAAACATGACCCACCCGATCAAAATAAACCCGACCCGAAAAACCCCTGGAACTTGATGAAAGGCGTGGGGGCTCGACGGTAGAAAGGGGAAGAACCGTCAAGCCCCCACAAGACCGGACAGCGAGAGAACCACCAACTCACTGCCCAGTCAGAAACACAATCGTTATCCCTTGAACTTGGTAAACGACTGTGACGCAATCCCAGAAGGTGGCTGGACAACCAACTCACGGTCGAAACGAATACGCTGTTTCGGATTCTCGTGAGCAATCATGTCGCCCTCAGCATTCTCCCAATGGGTCTCAAGATCACCAACACTCACAATGTTACGCACCCACAACGAGAAACCTGCGCTGATCTTGTTCTGCTTGATGAACTCATAATTCACCCAAGCCTCACGACGCACACCATCCTCGACGATGAACGAAACATTCGCATTAGTAGCACCCTGCTTACGAGGCGCATTCAAACCAGCAATAATCAACTGGCTGAAATCCGTTACATCAATCTGATCACCATCAATATCTTCAATGATGATTCTTTCCTGAACTGAACTCATATATTCTCCTTTTTCTGTTTTGAGATCATCTTGCCCCACGCCCTCGTGGGGGCAAGTGATCGAATGATTACTGTTTCTGTACTGCATCTTTCACTAAACTGAACGACCAACGAGCATCCCCATCACCCCATTCAGGGTCATAAACACGCTGAAGATCATGAGACAAATCATCATCATGCACAAAGTCACGATCAAACTCATTTATCTCATAAATATCCCCCACCTGAGACTCACGGCGCAAACCCTCCCAATACAACTCACACGCCTGCTCAATCTCCCACAAACTAAGCCCATCCGCAGTCAAGCCCTGCTCGGCAAACGCTCTGTGGAAGTAACGCTCAGTAAACGGGAAACGGTCATCGACGGGCGGACGAGAAGAATCTGCGTACACACGCCGTGGTTTATTGTTCAATGACTTAATAGCCACCTGAATATCCTTTCTGACGAGAGCGAACTTGGGGCGCCGACTAGGACGCCCCAAGAACGCTCGTTTTCTGTTTACTTTCCGTACATATCCAGTACGGCAACAATCTCGTTCTCCAAGGAACGAATCTTTGCTTGCGCTTCAGCGAACTTGACCATCCAATGCATTGACGCATCAGACAACTTTTTGTTGTTCTCACGCAACTCTTGGATAATCAGATCCTGTTCCAGAATCAGACGCTCCGTATCTCTTGGTGAATTCAACTCCCACACTTTCATTTACTTCCCCTTTCCTGGGAACATTAGATGAATAGAAATTGCGACCACAGCCACCCACACGAGGGCGAACTTTTGCTCATAGGACATTATCTTTGACCTCCTGTTGATCTCGCAGAATTGCCTCGTGAAGACAATCAACGAATCTTTGGAACATGACAGTATCTGACTGGTTTTCTTGGTAGCACCCATACCAGAATCTTGCTTCGGCAAGGCACACCTGAACGGTTCTTTCTTCAAACATAACTACCTCCTGATAGTTGGGCAGTTTAGAGACATGCCCAGGTCGACGGGTTAGAACAGAATGCTGGTTGGATCTGAAATGAACTCAATCATGACAGCCATGTCATCACCAAGCGACTCCAAGAACCCAAGACCGAACTCGTCAGCCACAGCATCAGCAGAAGTGCCATACAGCATCTCCAAACGCTCCATCAGGAACTCCTGACCAGCATCGTAGATCTCATGGATCTCCAACTCATACTCAGAAACCTCGAAGTCCGTGTACTCGGACTCCTCGTGTTGCTGTTGTTCCAACATGACACTTACCTCCTGTTCAACTTCATCAATAAATGACATTGCTTTACCTTTCGTTTAGTGGTTGATAATTACAACTGGACACCCAAAGTGTCAGCAACAACTGACCTGACCTGCTCAAGATTCCCTATCTCTTTATCCAAGTTGGATTCCACAGTGGCCAAAGCACCACGAACCAACTGGAACTGACTCATCAGATTCCAACTCGCTCGACGCAACTCGTCCACAGACATTTGCTCAATTTCATCATTAGTAGGAACATGGATTTCAACTGACATAACTTACTCCGTATCTCTAGTGGTTTATAAGAGAAACCATAACCCAACAAATGGGTTCTGATTTCGTGAATACGAATCAGAACACATTCGCCAAACACACACAACACGCCATAGCCAAGACCCCAAATGGGGTTGATCTTTTATCGGGGTGGGGGCACGGGTGTTTGTGCTGTTAGGTGGCGTTATGTGGGTGGTTATTGTGTTCTGTATCTGGTGGGGGGCATGGGGGGGTGGGGGGTCTACAACATTATGGATGGTATCGGCTCGTGGCGAGAGCGGTTTGTGTTGAGATAGGGGTGGGGGTGTTAAATTATGGATGCGGGCCTTTTAATATAAGGCTTTTGGGGTTATCGGGGGCGTCTTGCGTTGCGTCCTGCTGTTTTTGCTGCTTTTGTGTTCGCAATGAATTGCTTGCCCTGTTTGGATCCAGCTATCTTTTTGCGGTTTGTTGCGGCTTTTTGGGCTGGGCTGAGTTTGTTCCAGGCGGCGTCTGGTAGGTAGCGTGTGGTTCCGCCTGGTCTGGCGGCTGGTTTGCCGTCTGAGGTGCGCCATTTTTCTTTGGTCCATTTGGTGAGGTTTGATTGGGCTTGGGTTTTGGGGCCTGTGTAGCCTCCGCCTGCTTTTTCGTAGCGTTGGTTGGCTATTTGGGCTTTGCGTGCGGACCATTGTCCGGGTTTTCCGCCTTGTGAGCCTGCTTTGACTTGGCTGACGATGCGTTTTCTGAGTGTTGGCTTGTTGTATGCCACGTTCAGCTGCCTTTTATCCATTTCTTGTTTTTGGGTTGGGCTGTGTCTTTGGGGGACCATTTGACTCGATCTGCCCAGTATGCGGCACTTAGGGGTCCTCGTGCAATGTTTTTGGCGTGTCGTGATTTGAATGCTTCTCGTTGGCCGGCGGTCTGGTTGGTGCGGACGCCTTGCTGTCCGAAACGGATTGTTTTGATCTGTCCGCCTGATTTAGCTACAACGATGTGTGATTTGGTTGGGTGTCCTGGGGTTCGTTTTGGTTTGTTGTATCCTGTGACGCCGGCTCTGGCGAGCCGTGGGTCTTTTCTGCTTGTTGCCATTGTTTGTTCCTTCGGACTGTGGTCGTAACCCTCGCCCCACCCTGGGGTGAGGCATCGGGTACATGTTTGCCTTCCCCCCCTATAGTCCCCCCCTTCCGTTACATTGCGTTCACAGGTAACAAAGTGGGTTTATTGTTGATGAATCAGAATGACGAACTAGAGCTTAGTGCACAGCAGACACAGTATTTGGATTGGCTGTGTACTGCTCCTAGTGAGCGTGTTCCGCCTTCGAAGCATAAGATGGCTGTTCATTTGGGGGTGAATGAGACTACGTTGCGTCGTTGGGAGAAGCGTGAGCCGTTTTTGTCTTTGTGGAAGGCGAAGGTGGATGATATTCAGGGTTCTCCGGAGCGTACTCAGCGTCTTTTGGATACGTTGTATTCTAAGGCTTTGGAGGGTGATACGAAGTCTGCTCAGTTGTATTTGCAGGCTACGAATCGTATGGCTCCTGCGACGGTGACGGTTCAGTCTTCTAAGCAGGCTTCTCAGTTGTCTGATGAGGAGTTGGATCAGTTGATTGCTGCTGTTGCTGAGCGTGAGAAGTCGGCCAGGGCTCAGTTGAGGGTGGTATGAATCTTGTTGAGTGTCCTGAGTGTGGTTGTGAGTATCCGCCTGTTGCTACTCATTGGATTTGTCCTGCTTGCGGTATTGATGATAATTCTCAGCCTAAGATGGCTGTTCACGAACTAAGGGAGGACTGATGGCTACGCCAGGTCGTTTGAATTTGAAGATTGTTCGTGGTGACACGCAGAACATTACTGTGAACATGACATCGAATGGTGTTACACCAATTGACGTCACAGGTAGGACGTACCGTGCGCAGATTCGCACGACAAAAGATTCCGGTATTGTGGATGCTTCGTTTACTTGCAGTGTGAGCAACGGTCCCGCTGGTGAGATTACTTGTGCGATGTCTGCTGGTACTACAGCTGGTCTCGCCTCTGGAACCCATTATTGGGATTTGGAGGAAACGAATAGTGGGGTAGTGACGACTATTTTTGCTGGCACCGTGACGGTGTTGGCGGACGTAACGAGGTAGCGATGGCAACTCAGAATGTTACAGTGAGTGTTGGCGACGCTATTACGGTTATTTCATCTGGCACTATCGGACCAACTGGTTCTCAGGGTGCTCAGGGCGCACAGGGAGCACAGGGGGTCCAAGGTGCACAGGGTTCGCAAGGTTCGACTGGTCCTCAAGGTGCGCAGGGTGTTGCTGGTCCACAGGGGGTTCAGGGAAATACTGGAGCACAGGGTTCAACTGGTTCGCAAGGAGCACAAGGACCACAGGGTACAACTGGCGTTCAGGGTCCTCAGGGCAATACTGGTGCTCAGGGTTCTGTGGGTCCGCAGGGACCACAGGGTAACGCTGGTCCTCAGGGGCCAACTGGTGTTCAGGGACCGCAAGGCTCCCAAGGTGCTACTGGACCACAGGGTGCCATTGGTCCTCAGGGGGCGCAGGGTGCACAAGGTGCTGTAGGTCCGCAGTCCACCGTTCAGGGACCACAGGGTGCTCAGGGTCCACAGGGTCCACAGGGTTCTCAGGGAGCAGAGGGTCCGCAGTCAACTTTGGTTGGTCCACAGGGGCCACAAGGTGCACAGGGACCACAGGGTGCGCAAGGTGCGGCTAGTACGGTTGCTGGACCACAAGGTCCGCAGGGAGCAACTGGACCTCAGGGGAGTGCTGGTACTACTGGCGCACAAGGGGCACAAGGGCCACAGGGTCCACAAGGTGCAAATGGTGCGCAAGGTGCAACAGGTTCTCAGGGGCCGCAAGGGCCACAAGGTGCAAGTGGAGCGCAGGGAGTAAACGGTTCGGCTGTGTATGACACAGATACAGCGGTTATCTCAATGCAGGTGTTTGCATAAAAATGATTTCTGTCGTCACAACGACATACAACACAAATCCAGATGTTCTAGCAAGAACATGGGCATCTTTGAAGGCACAAACCTTCAGAGACTGGGAGTGGGTCATCTGGGATGATTCGACAACCAATGATGTCTGGAATCAGGTTTATGGATTTGCTTCTGATGAACGTTACAAGATTCAGATGCACCGCTCTCATGTGCATTCTGGCTCAATTGGTTCGGTGAAACGCAAGGGGTTCATGGTTGCCGAAGGCGTCATACTGGCGGAACTCGACCACGATGACGAACTGACTGTGGATTGCCTTCAGAAGGTAAATGACGCATTCTTGGCAAACCCAGATGCTGGGTTCGTGTATTCGGACTGGTGCGAGATTCTCCCTTCGGGTGAGTCTGGGGTGTACCCTAAAGGCTGGGCCTTTGGGTACGGCTCCGAGTATTGGTCAGACCAGTACGGGGTGTGGGTGATGTCGGCCCCACCAGTCAACGAAATAACGATGGGACATATCGTGTCCGCCCCAAACCACATCAGGGCTTGGAAAGCAGACTTGTACAGGGAAATTGGTGGGCATAATTCAGCCCTTCCAGTAGCAGATGATTACGAACTATGCGTTCGAACCTACCTTGCAACCGACATGGTGCACATTCCCGAGATGCTGTACAGACAGCACATTGGGGGTCATACGGCCCAGCGTCGGCGTAACGATTTGATACAAAGGTTGGTGGCAGAGATTTCTGCGGAATACGCTGGGTCTATAAAAGCCAAAGCATCATGTAACGAACGGAGTCTTTAGTATGGCAACATTTTCAAAATTGGCTCTTCAGCCAGCGGGTTCTACTGGAACTGGTCTCGGTGTGAAGGTTGCGGCTACCGCAACCCCTGGAACCGCAGTTCATACTGCTTCAACGACATCAACCACAATTGATGAGATTTGGATTTACGCAGTCAATACCAGCACCTCTGCTGTCAAGTTGACAATTGAGTGGGGGGAAACCACCGCACCAGATGGAAACATCGAAGTAACCATCCAGCCAGAGGCTGGATTGGTCACAATTGTCCCGGGATTGTTGTTGCAGGGTAATGCGACAGCAAAGGTTGTTCGTGCGTTTGCTGGAACGGCAAACGTACTTGTTGTTCACGGGTTCGTAAACCGAATCACGGTGTAGTTGTGCCGAATCGTCGGACACTTGGTTATGTGAGTGCGCTCACAGCGCAGTCACTAACAACGTATGGAACCGCATCAGGTGGTACTGGTTCCATCACGCCATTTACGACTGCTGGTATCACTTACAACGGTGTCTATTTCAACTCCGATGGAACTTTGACTGTTACTACTGGCGGTTTGTTTGATGTGCTTCTTGTTGGTGGTGGTGGTGGTGGATTCGCTACAACGGGTGGTGGCGGTGGCGGTGGTGGCGGTGGTGTTTCACAACGCACCATCTATCTCGCTGCTGGAACACACTCAGTTGTAGTTGGTGCTGGTGGTGCTGCGACCGCTAGTGAAACGGGTGGTGCTTCATACATCGGCACAACGAGCAACGCAATCGTCGCTGCTGGTGGTGGCTGTATGAACTTCGGAACAGAACGAGGATTGGCTGGTGCTTCAACTGCTGGTTGTCGTGGAAACAACAACACAGGACAAAGCAATGTCGGTATCGCAACGCAAGGCAATCGTGGCGGTCTTGGCGCAGGTGGTTCTGGTACTGCTGCTGGTGGCGGTGGTGGCGCAGGCGCAGTAGGCAATGTTGGCACAGATAATGTTGTTGGTGGCTCTGGTGGTGCAGGTGCAGATATTTCAGCGTTCTTAGGTCAATCTGCTGGCACGACTTATAGGGGCGGTGGCGGTGGTGGCGGTTGCTCTAACGGCACTGGCGGTGCAGGTGGTTCTGGTGGCGGTGGAAAAGGCACTAACTCATCTTCGTCATCTGCTGTTGCTGGCACAACAAACACTGGCGGTGGAGGCGGAGGTGGAGACGGTTCGTGGCCTGCTGCTGCTGGTGGGTCAGGCATCGTTTATGTTCGATGGGCGGTGAACGCATGAGAGTCGGTGGTTATGTAAGCGCAAACTTCATTCAGGGTGTTATCGGCGTTATCGGTTACGGGGTTGCAACTGGCGGAACATCGTCGAGCATCACCGTTTCTGGTCAGTCATACACACTTTTGACTTTCACATCAAGCGGAACTTTGACTGTTTCCAAGTCTGGACTTTTTGATGTTTTGGCAGTTGGCGGAGGCGGTCATGGTGCACAACGAGGAGATACTGTTGTTACTGGCTCTGGCGGAGGCGCAGGTGGTGTAGTTATCGCAACTGTGTACCTTTCATCAAACAAAACAATTACCATTGGTGCTGGCGGTGGGGGTGTAAATAGCGGTTCAACCTTTGTTTATACTGATTCTGGTTGTATTGTCGCTGGCTACGGTGGTAGTGGGATTGCAACTAGTGGTCCATTTGACTCACTGTACGGTGCTTCTGCTGGTGGTCAATCACATACAGCAAATACAACTGCATATAATAATTTTGGTAATCAAGGTAATCTGGGTGGTTACGGAAATACAGGCGTTGCACAAGGGTCTGGCGGAGGTGGTGGATTCGGTGGGGCTGGTCAGAACTTTGTGAGCAGCAATGTTGGTGGTGCTGGTGGAACAGGTTACGACATAAGCGGTTTCATTGGTGGTTCCGCAACCTATGTTGCAGGCGGTGGTGGTGGTGGCGGTGCTACGACTGGTGGCGCTGGGGGTAGTGGTGTTGGCGGAAATGGTGCTGCTGGAACAGGGAATGCTACCAATGGTGTTGTAAATACTGGCTCTGGAGGCGGCGGTTCAACAACAGGAACACGAGGGTTAGGTAGTTCTGGTGTTGTTTATGTTCGGTTCAAGGTATAAGGAGAAACTATGTCGCAGTATTTTGCACAACTAGATGAGAACAATGAAGTGATTCATATTGCTGTTGTAACGGCGCAATTTATGGCTGAAAACCCAGACCGATACCCAGGTCGATGGGTCGAAACATTCTTTGACACCGCAGGCAAAACTTATGCTGGCATTGGTTTCATCTACGATGAAACGGCAAAGGATTTTGTTGCACCAGTAATCCCAGAGGTTGTTGATGAAGTTCTCTAGTGAACACAAAGCCATCGCCAAGTCTTGGGCAAAAGTATTTGCGGCCGCTGTGATTGCGGCCTACTCGGCTGGTAGCCGTGACTGGACTGTAATCCTGAATGCAGGTGTGGCCGCATTGATTCCGGTTGTTTACTCTTGGCTGGATCCGAAGGATTTACGCTTTGGTCGTCGTGTTGTTGTGAAGAAGAAGGCTGTTCGGAAGAAGGCTAGGTAGTGGCACGATCAATGCGTGTTGGCGGTGGTGGACGTTTCGCCAAACTTGAAAAAAGTCTGAAGTCCCAGGGGGTAAAGAATCCCGGTGCTTTAGCAGCCAGTATTGGTCGCAAGAAGTACGGTAAAGCCAAGTTTCAGAAGATGGCCTCCCGGGGGCGTAAGCGAGCAAAGTAATGGAACTGACAGACCTTCTCAACGAGAAGGAATGGCGCAAATGCAGAGGTCCAGAGAATGGTTCAGCAGACGAACTTGTTGAAGCGTTTGCTCATTTCTGCTCAACATATTGGACAATCCGCCACCCTGAGCGTGGTCGCATCAAGTTTGTTCTGCGTGAAGCACAAGAAGAAACTGTGCGCACCTGGATTGAAGAGCGTTACAGCATTGTTCTCAAAGCACGCCAGATCGGGTTCTCCACATTAGCCGCAGCATTCGTATTTTGGGAATCATTCTTCTGGGCAGACCGATTCGTTGTCATGCTGAGTCGTACCGAGCGTGAAGCATCCAAGCTTTTGCAGAAAACCAAATACGGCTACAAGATGATGCCACAATGGATGAAGGTCCGTGGACCAGAACTGGTTTCAGATAACCAGTTGAAGATGGTTTTCTCAAACGATTCTGCAATTGAATCTTTGCCTTCAGGCAATGATCCGGCACGTGGTGAATCCGTGTACCGTGTCGTTATTGACGAAATGGCGTTCTTGCCGAACCCTGAAGAAGCATGGGCTTCTATCGAACCAATTGCTGACGTCGGTGGACGTGTCATCTGTCTGTCAACCGCTAACGGTGAAGGAAACATTTTTCACCAGCTGTGGGTTGGTTCGCAGAATGCAACCAACCGATTCAAAGGAATCTTCTTCCCATGGTCAGCTGGAGATCGTGACCAGTCTTGGTATGAAGCCAAGAAACGTGACCTGCCAGATTGGCAGTTAGCACAGGAATACCCAAGTGACCCAGAAGAAGCATTTGTTCGTTCTGGTCGTCCAGTCTTCGACTTGGACGTCCTCCGAGAAATTGAACCAATAATCCCCGAAGAAGGCTACCTCAGTTCAACCAGCGTCAGAACCGTCTTCAGATTCGTTGAGGACGGTGGTCCTCTCCGTATTTGGGAAATGCCTCAAGAAGGCGAATCCTATGTGATTGGGGCAGACGTCGCTGAAGGCTTGGGGCATGGTGACTACAGCTCAGCCCATATTATTTCTGCGGACACAGGAATCGTTGTCGCCCATTGGCATGGGCACATTGACCCAGACTTGTTTGGTGAGGATGTGTTGGTTGCTTTGGGTTATTTCTACAACCACGCTTTGATCGGTGTTGAATCCAACAACCATGGTCTAACGACCTTGAAGTCTTTGGCCAGGGTGGGTTACCGGAACCTGTACAAACAGCGTAAAATGAACCATACGAACCCCAAGGTTTCTGATTCTTTGGGGTGGCGTACGACGTCGGTTTCTAAGCCTTTGG
>Ga0255148_1000109_pt1 | contig 36921 bp, 49 predicted proteins | sample Atl_Miss_RepB_8h_FD_183024 | JGI IMG/M metagenome (GOLD analysis project Ga0255148, IMG submission 183024) | Freshwater microbial communities from Altamaha River, Georgia, United States - Atl_Miss_RepB_8h | ecosystem: Environmental > Aquatic > Freshwater > River | place: USA: Georgia | collected...
GATGGAGTTGAACCAATATTGACATCACCAGAGGAGGTTATGCGCATTCTTTCGGTAGCATTAGTCCCAAAAATCATAGCACCATTTACATAATTATAAGCATAAGCATCAGAACCTGCTAATAATAATTCAAAACCTTTAGCAGAACCACTTGTAGAAGTTGTATTAGTAATTGCAATTCTTGTATCAGTTGTAGCAGAATAAACCTCTAATTGTCTTCCCGGACTCGTAGTACCAATACCTACTCTACCTGCTCCATCTAATATCATTCCATCATACAAGGTGTATCCACTTCCTTTATTTGTAAAATATTGGAATTTTAAATCTCCTGCGTAATATGGTGTCCCATTACTTCCTTGTGTCCAAGTAGAATATATAGCACCACCTATATCGCCACCTACTGCTGAATAATGCAATTTGCCATTTAATGTTAATAGTGCATTATGAAAAGAGGATGTTTGATTAATTAAAACAGCTCCCCCCGAATTAATACGCATACGTTCGGTAGTATTTGAGAAAACTAAGTTACCAGTACCACCAGCCGTAATTTCTGTTATATCAGTTCTTAATGAAACATTAAAACTTGCATTTACTCCATTTGTTATATCTAATCCTCCAACATTTGAACCTGAATTTGCGATTTGAATTGAAAGTTTAGCAGTTGTAGGATTTGTAGTACCAATACCAACATTCCCAGTAGGAAACCAAGTTGTTGAAGTAGAGCCTGATTTACTAAATCCTATTGCATTAATGGTGGATAAATCATCAGCTAATTGAATATATTTTGCAGATGCTGCTGCATTATAAAATAAAACATTACCTGAACTTAATAAAGATAGATTAGTACCACTTCCTGAAGTTATATTACCTCCTGCCGTTACACTACTCGAAAATGTGGCTGCGCCGGTGGAATCAATTTGCAATCTTGTAGATGATGCAGTAGCATCAAAAATAGAGAAACTCGAATTGTTAGCACCTGCCAATCCACCTACAATTTCATAAGTCCTACCTCCTGCACCAGCGTTTTCTAATCTTAATCTAACGTTTGCTTGGTCATTACCATAAATTCTTGTATTTGCTACTCCTGCACCAACATTATTCACATCCAACTTATAGGTATTGTTGGTGTTGCCGATGGATACGTTGCCAGTAGATGTAATACGCATACGCTCAATCTCTTGAGTTTTAAACACAAGAGAAGGTGATGTTGCTCCACTATAATTAGGATTTAACGTTATAGTGTTATTAGATTCATCGGCATCAATACGCAAACGAGGGTTTATGGTTTGACCTTCTATGCCAAATGTTGCAACAGTTCCAGTTGTTGTACGAACTACATCAAGTAAAAAATCAGGAGTTGTTGTACCAATACCTACATTTCCTCCATTTAATGCAGTAATAGCAGGAGTACCATTAGGTGCAATATGGATAGTATAACCACCACCAGTACCTAACATTAATGTATTTTGATTATTACCTCCTGATGCAGAACCACCAACCCTTAAAAATCCTAAGTTATTATTTATATCATTACCTACACGAATGTCAGCACCTTGTGATGCAGTTGTATTATATACTCTAATACCATCCCATTGAGAAGCTGAAACAACATCTAATTTTAATGCAGGAGAAGTAGTACCAATTCCAACGTTAGTACCATTATCATAAATCAAACTATTACCAATTGATGTACTTCCAGTAAACTTGGCAACATAATTAGTCGTACCTGAACCGCTTAATCCTGCGGAAATCGTCCAACTCCTATCTACACTTAAATCGTAAGAAGTACCATTGATGGTCAATGTTCTTGTAGTAGGAACTGGCGTATATCCCAAAGCATTTTGCTTGTTGTTAAACGTATTCCAATCGGTAGATGAAAGGAAACCATTGGTTGAACCACTTGCTTGGCTAATACTGAAAGCACCAGTTCCGTTGTTATAAGACAAAGGTGCAGAGGCACTTAAAGAAGCCAAGGTTATAAACGATGCACCATTGGTTAATTGATTGGTATTGGTAGGAATCGTAATTACACCAGTAGTACTATTGTAAGCACCTGAACCTGCGGCAAAAGACAAGGAAGCCCTTGCCCTTGCATCGGTGTAATAAAGGTTTCCTGATTCTGTTACTTGTGCTGTTGTGTAATCCCCTGATTGAGCAACAACCGACCCAGTTCTACCGAATACCGAGGAAACACCAGTAACCAAAGAAGCCCACGATAATGCACTTCCGTTGGTAGTCAAGAATTTACCTGAATTACCTAATTGGTCTGGAAAGTTAGTTACCCAAGTATAGGCATCATCCCAATCGCTTTGCTTGGTTAAGGTAGGAATGCCATAATTAACCGCATAGGTTACTGCTAACGTTCCGCTTGATGTAATCGGTGAACCTGAAATAACCAATCCAGTAGGTACACTCATGGCCACCGATGTAACCGTACCATTGGGAATAATCGTTCCATTTACCCTAAATGCACCACTTACATTGACATCTCCTTGGACATCTACTTGGTATGATGCAGTTGTCTTATTAATAGCCAATCGTCCATTAGCAAGCAATCGCATACGCTCTAAATCACCAGCGTAAAATGCAACATTGTCGTTTATACCACCATCTGCGCCAATGATAATCTGATTGTTTAGATTGTTTCTTGACAGCATATTAACACCACCAGAAACGATACCCTTAGAATCAGCTAACGATATATTCTCAGTAAAATGAGCAACATCACCAAAGGTAGCAACTGCACCAGATTGTAAAACGTTTGTACCAATACCAATAGCAGTACCATTAGTATAAATAATTGAATCTTTTAATAAGGATGTGGTGTCATAAACAGGTAAATACCCAGTAGTACCAAACAAATCCCTATTCTTCCAATACTGATTAGTACCATCGTAAATAAGGAAGTCCTTGTCGGTAGGAGTGGTAATCTTAACGTTGTGCAACTCATCTAACTCATACCCATTATCTACTTTTACATAGATTTGACCCTGAGTAGCGTGCGCTCTAACCACATAACCCATGATAACGGTATGGATAGGTGCTTGTGGTTTAACGTTGGTTAATTGACCAGCAGTTGTACCACTCAGATACAACATATCACCATCTGCCCAAGTTTCACCCTGTATTGTACCTGTGGTGTCAATACCTCTAACTAAACCAGATGTTGTAATAAAACCTTCCTCGTTATTTAGTATGGTCTCTGTTACAATACCTAATGTTTCTGCACTATTAGCATCGTTATTGGCTTGTGCTAAGGCCACCTTTAATCTGTTGCCTTGTGCGCCACTAATTCTTACCGCTTGATAGTTTGCCTCTAATAAACTTGAGCCTGTCTTATTTACAACACGAGTAACCTGTTCTTGACCTATCTGTAAGGTAACATTACCACCTTTTAAAATTAAGTTAGCAGTACCATCTTGGTCATTCCAAGACATCGTACCTGCATCAGTAGGAGTATTAGTAGGTGTAAGGTCTAATCCTAACCACCCAGCCTTTAATCCAAACTCACCTAAGTCCGTATCCTGAGTAGCACCTGTATAAGGTACAGCATCGCTTAATCTGGCAATAATAATCCCCATAACCACATTGTTAATGGAAGGGGAATCAGGGTAAACCCTAACGTTACGAGTATATAGGTAATTCCAAGCAGTACCATGAGAACGAATCCAAACATAAAAGTCGGTTACCTCGGTAACATCTACTTCAATATCTGGGTCATCGGTCTGGAAGGTCGCAGGAGTAGTAGCAGGGAAAGTGTTAGCAACAGTAACACCATAATCTATGTTCCCAGCAATCGGCATAGGTACATAACCTGCCGAAGTAAACTCTTGAAATACTCTTAATACTTTAACTGCCATCTTAATCTTCTTTTTGGCCTACTGGGCTAATCCAGCAGTCCTCTGTATAAACGTTTGTAAAATAAGCCAAATTTACGTTGTCAGTACCACTTGAAACACACAAATGTTTTTCTAAGGTTGCCCAAGCATCGGTGTCATCTACGCTACTATCCAAAGTTACCCAATTTATTGCACTTGGTAAAGTGGTTTCTGCATCTAGGGAATACTTGAATGTTATGGTGTTACCTACTTTAACCATCTCAAACCAAATACCTTCATGTTGCCCAATAGCGGTGCTAAAAGAGGTTACCACGATGTCATCGGTTATCGGCCTACGATATATCTCAATGTTGTTAGACCCATCAACCATCATGCCCACAAAGGCTACGTTTGACTTAGCCATGATTCTAAACTGGATACCAGCCTTAGATGTAGTGGAGGCATTAGTAAAGGTCTTTAGGTAAGCCCTGAGCCTGAAATTAGTTAGTGTTTCACTCCAACCATAGATGTAACCATTATCCTCGTTAGAACCAAAATCTCCGCTACCATACATCTCTATCTTGGTACGACTTACATATTTAAAATAGCCTATTTCTCTTGCCATAACATCAAGGTCTAAAGTCATCCATAAAGAATGCCACGAATTTCTGGAATATAGTTGAAGTAGAACCAGCCTGACCTAAGTCAGTACCTACCCCATTACGATTTTTTTTTTACTCTCACTTATAGATGAGGAAACAAGGTTGTTGTTTGTGTCAAACCTTTCTAATGTCATCTGTGCAGTAATCTCGTTAGGGCTTAGTTCAATAAACACAACATCTGCGGTGCAATCACGCTCATTGATACGCATTGATAGAGGCCAGAATTTCTTGTCAGCCAATGCACCTTGAACAGGGAATTGATAGATAGCACCATATTGCAAGTTCTTACCTATAATTGTACCTTTAAATATGTTGCGGTAATCAGAATATTGATTCAGGATATTACGAGCATTAAGTTCGTTAATACCGTACACACCATCATTTGGATACGATGGGTCATACTCGTTTCTCTCGTACCATGTTTTAACCACAGTAGGAAAGTAATCGCCACTATACAAATAATGTAGATGAGAGTAATTATCATCACTCCAATAGAGGTTTCCATTTAAGGGTTCTTGTTTATCTCCAAAGTAAACCACTTTTTTATCTGGAATGATAGTAGATAACTTTGGATTAGTAAGGATATACCTGTCAATATAAGATTCACTTTGCTTAGTACCAGTTAGTGGAGGCGTGCCAAATATGCCATTATAGTAATTACCATTACCATTCAGTAATACTTGCTCATAGATGGTTTGATTACCAGTAAAACCACTACGAGGCGCAGCGTATAAGTTAAAGCCAACCTTATAGTCCTTAAACTTATAAACATCATAATCTACCAATGCCTCTGGAAAAGGAAAATCAAAGGTAAATACTGGCAACTCACTAACACCATCAGGATAATCAGCACTCGTATAGATATACTCACTATTCTGCCATTGTCCTGTGTCGAAATTATACCAAAATGTCTGGTTTCCTAAAACCAAAGGGATTGTAACAGCAAGACTAAAACTAGGATTAGATGTAATAGTTTTAACACTAAAGGTAAATCCTTCACCCCAATTAACCGATACAGACTTTTGGCTAATTAATGCTCCTTGCCCTGCATTGCTTGACGTTAGACCCAAGAAATACCTATTAAATGTAGAATCATATAGGCAATAACTTTTAGGCGTTCCTAGGAAAGATTTAAGGAAGTCCTTGAAGTCAGTTTCAGTAGGAGTTCCTACGTTTAAATCTAAGGTAGAGGTGTAAGGTATCTCAGTAACTGTTCCAGTCCACAAATTAAAGTTACCATTGATAAACTTAGAATCACCTCTTTGGTATTCAATCTCAACTTGCTTATAAAACCTTCTAATACTACGCTTTGGTTCAGCAATAATCAAAAAGTCTGTGCCATGGTTTAATGTAGGAATAGCCTTCTTAGATGAAGTATTCAACACACCACTCGTAGAAAAGATTGACGCCTCATTAACACCAAATGCTAAATCCTTTGGTTTAACAAAATACCAGTTGCCATAATTCTGATATATAATAGAATTAAAGGTGTTACAGATATTTACGATAATATCTAGATTATCCTTAAAGTTAAAGTTCTTGTCTTGCAGACCAGCAGTATAAACGTAAGTCTGTTCTAGTGGTGTACTATAATCAGTCTTAGAAATATTAAGGTTAAAGGTCTTACATAAAACGTTTAATGGGTAGTTATACCCAATCAAGTTCAATGCAGTCTGTAAGATATTAAGTAAAGAATTGATACCCTTTGGATACTTTTGATTTAGCGTTAAATCTTTGTCTTTAAGTGTTCCAAGGCCATCAATGGTTTTAAACTCGATTGCAGGGTATTTTAAGAATATATCCTCCTCACACAACTCTGGGCTAACAAAACCACTCCAGAATAAAACATCATCACGATAATACTCTAAGAAGTACTCATTTTCATCCTCAGAAATCAAGGAATCCATATTAATAGCACCACCAAGCACCATAAATGATAAAGTACTACCTTTTAATGGGTAGAACACATCGTCATCGGCAGTAGGGTAATCAATAACAACAGGACTAACTTGTCCATGAGGAATATCAGTTATTGCACCTGTGTAAGCCTTCTTTAAAATAAGGACTTTACATTTAGTAACATTTAATGCTTGGTCAGAAAATGGCTTGCAAGTAGCATCAAACTCAAATCGATAAATAGTTCCGTATCCTGTCATTATTCTCTACCGGTAACCCTAAGTACTGTTTCTAATGATTTGTTAATATTATATCCTGTTGGTGATGCGGTAATAGCACCAGTTAAATCTATTTGCAATTTAATACTTTGTGTTGCATAAGATGCACCTCCATAAGCAAAAGATGCGCCAGTTGTTCTACCAGATGCACCTACAATACCTTTAGTTGCATTATTAATGCCTTGTGCAGTATCACCAACCATATTCTTAGCCATGTTCTTTAAGGCTGTACCAGCAGCGATTGCCGCAACACCAACTGGGATTGCAGCAGGCCCAAGTGCAGATAACGATGCCTCAATGGCTGACTTGGCTAGCCCTAATTTAATAGCAGTAGTACCAGCCTGAATTAAGAAATCACCAGCAGCATTTAATAGCATTCTAATCATGAAATCAAAGCCATCTTTCAGCTTGATAGCACCACTCATTAGACCACCTGCCATTTCACCAAATCCACTAAGGATATTCATCTTAAAGTCTTGTTGAGCGGCAAACATAGATGCGCCATAGGTAGCTAATGCACTTTCGCTTTCTGAAATTGCAGCAGTCATATACCCTGTTTGAGCCTTAAGATTATCACTTAATTGCTCTAACCTTAATCCACCAGCAGGGCCAGCCTGATGACCAAAAATATTAGTTTTGATTACATTGCCAATACGCTCAAATTGCCTAACCTGAACATCTACCATTTCCGATAGACTTCTCCTAATGTTATCTAATGAAAACCCTTTATTGACAATTGAAGTCAATTTAGCGGTCTCCATCATGGCAACTTGTTGGCGATACTTAAATTGGTTTTTCTCTATGTTAGAAGTGTTGATACCAAGTTCTTTATATTTCCTTAGTTCTTCCCTAGCATACTCATCGAATATCTCTAGCCTAGTTTGGAATCCACTTCTAACGTGCTTATTTACCTCAGTATAACCTTCTCTTGCTAATTGGGATAACTTGGCAAATCTGTTACGTTCAGCCTTAGTCTCCTCATCTCCAGTAATACCTGATGGTTTATCTTTGAATGACTTTATAAAAGCCTCGTAATCTTTTTTTAACTTTTCAAAAGGAGACTTTTGTTTTGCTACCTTTTCAGATTCCTTACCAAAATTATTTACATAGTCAATTGCACCCTTTACAGTATCTTGAACTTTTTTTCCAAATGTTCCTGCTACCGAAATAACAAAGTTGTCTAAGGCATTTGACAATGAATCAATAGGCCCAGATATGGTTTCAATAACCTGACCTAAAAACATAAATCCTTTAATTGCCAAATCTAAAACTAAGGCAACATCCCTAAGGCTAGTTTTTAATGATTCTGACCAAAATGCAGATTTTGCACCTTCTTCATTTATATTTTTAAAGTTTATTGCCAATAAACCAAACATTGTTGAAGCGGTTTCCGCAGCACCCCTCAAATCAAATGTTCTAGCAATATTATCACCAATTTCTGCTAAGGTAAACTTTAAGCCTTCGGAAAATTTATTGTAAGCACCTAATAAACTTTGTGATTGCTTTTCTGCATTACCATAAAATTGACCACCCTTTTGAGTAGCATACATGAAAGCCTCAGCAACTTCTCTAACAGATATTTGACCTGCCCTAAGCCTTTTACTAAGAGAATCCATAGATTCACCAGTTTTATTAGCAATTGCTTGTAATGGATTAAAGTTTGCTTGAACCATTTGTCTTAGTTCGGCACTCATTAACCTCCCTACTGCATTTACTTGTCCAAAAGCAAGGGATAAACGATTAAATTTATCAGCATTACCTCCTGATACATCGCCAAGCATTTTAACTAATGGTATAACTTGCTGTGCGGTTATTCCATAAGCCATAAGAGTTTTACCTCCTTGAACTACATCTTGAAATTGCATTGGAGATTTAATGGCAACAGCCTTAAAGTCCTCCATTAATTGCTTTGCAACCTCAGCACTACCAGTAAATACTTCAAATGATATAGCCGCAGATTCTAATTCTGCTGATGCCTTTAATGCGCCAGTAATTAAATTTGAAAATGATATTCCTGCTAGGGTAACACCCATAGCACCTAAAGCCCCCTTAAAAGTTGATGCTAGTGAACTAAATGAATTGCCTGCAATATTAGAATTTTTCTGGGCCGAACCAGCAAACTCTTGCATCGCATTTGATAACTCTTTGAGTTTTCTGGCTGCCTCCTCAGAATCAACCTTAATATTAACACCAAAATTAGTATTATCAACCATTTTCTAAACTATCAATCCATTTCTTTACAACATCATCAGGAAGGTATTCTTCCTTTTTAGGCTTTTTCTTTTTCTTTAACTTGTCAATCCATAAAGGAACAAGTTCTGTGGGTTGTGGTGTTTTATTTCCACCCATCGAAGCCATAGATGCCCACATTATATGTCTAGCCCTATTCCAATCATCAGCATTCCTAAGTTCTTGACCATATTCATAATCTAAGAACTCTCCAAAAGTCATCCTTTTCCACTCCCAAGGTTTCAGTCCTAGTTTGTAAATCCTGCAAAGGACTTCAGACCATTGGACTTCTACTTTCCCCCAACTTCCCCTCCTTCGGAAGGCTGACCCATGTCAGAGGGCATCATATCTTTAGTAACCCATTCAATAACTGTAATAGGCTTTACTTCCATTAACCATTTGGAGGCAATCATTCTTGCACTCCTCAATTTACCTAGTAACTTATCTCCTTCTTCTTCTTGACCATTAATGAACAAGTAATAAATATGTCCACTCAATAGTATATCTCTAGTTACTTCTAAAAGTTTACTTGGGTTATCAGCCATATCCTGAAAGTTAATCAGGTCATCGAAGTTACCTCCAAGTTCTTTGACAAACACATCGTTTATTGCACCTAGTGTGAAGTCAAAATGTAATTCTTTGTTTTCAAATGTTATAGAACGCATATTTTCAAGTTAATTGTTTGCTAAACCAAAAAAGGAGGGAGATAACCCCCTCCCTTTGAAACTAAAAAACAACAGCAAAATTAAGCACTTACAGTATTCTTAGTCAAAGCACCTGAGCCTTGCAAAGTAATATCACAAGTTACAATCTCCATGTCGCTAGAAGAAACTGGCTTAGATGCCAAATAAGCAGTACCAGTCAAGGTAGTATCACCTACTGATGCAGTCTTAAATGTAACAGTCAAAGCAGTTTGGTCTAACCAAGCAGTAAGCAACTCATCGTAAGTATAGTTAGCACCGCCATCAGCATAATCCAACTGCAAAGTAGCAGTAATAGACCATGACTTACGACCAGGGATTTGTGTCATCCATGCACCGCTATCCTTAGATGAAGTTTCAATCATTGCAGTAGTCAAATCGATACTACAAGTTGTTTCATTCGCTATTTTTTTAGTACCTACATAAATCCGTAGGTCAGTTCCGTTTACTAATCCCATTTTATTCTCAATTTAATTGATTTAACAATTGCGTAAATATAACATTTTCTTCTACTTGCCAACCCATTGGCACTTGTGAAATTACAGAATTACTTTGATATTCACAATTTATTACCTGCCAATCTGTCAAATACTGCTGAATGCCAAAGGTAGAAGAACCAGTAAGCACTTTATTGACAATTGCGTTGGTTATGTCGTTATTTATTTTCTTTCCACCTTCATTTGAAGCCCAGATGTTAAATACGTTTAACTCTATGGTAGCCTCTCGTTGGAATGTGTCCTTACTTCTAAGTCCAACAGATGTCTGAATACCTAAAATGATATAAGGCGCAACAGCATCACTAGGAGCAACCTCATCATATACTTTAACCTGATGTGCGCCAACCATTATTGGACTAGCGGTTAAAACGCTATAATAAGCCTTCCGTAAATCGTATGCGCAATCCTTCTGTATCATTTGAATATATTCTTAACAACTGTTCCTGTCTTTCTTAAAATTGACTTTCTAGCAATAATGTAAAAATGCAAAAAATATCTTCGAGGTCTATTACCTTTTCCAGATTTATCTTGACTTACCCTAAAAGTGGAGGCAAACTTGTCAAACTCAGCATATTCACCAGTTGCCTTATAACTTCTAAGAGTTCCAAACTCTTGGAATGGTGCGTAAAACTTTCTAAATCCTACACGATAACCATAACCATCATTTTTAAGAGGAATCTTAAACTGAGAAGCCTTTAATGCGCCAGTATCCTCTGGTGCTTTATTTCTTGACCTAGACATAAGTAAATCTACCTCTTGGTCAATAATTTTTTTGGTATCATCTAGTCTTTGAGATGCTCTCGAAAACTTATTAGCTATAACCTTAGCACCTGTTATCTTTACCTTAATCAACTCTCCTAGTTGCTTTAAAAGTTAGTCTCTGCTTTTTAAAATCAGGGTCAATAATATTAGACAAAGCATACTCGATGCCATTAACTTCCAAGACATCGGTTGTCTTAGGGATGAAAGCATCACGATACCGCATTTCTCCTTCAAAGGACTGGTCAGTAGCAAATTGACCTGCTTGCATATTACGAATACCACCATAGTTACCATAGAAAGAACTTGTTTCTTTAAAGTATATATTAGTAGTGTAAGTAGAATATGTCAAAGCAGAAATACCACCTGCACCATCGGATGTACCTGACAACTTGCGTTTAAAAACACCTTTAACACGCTTTAACTTATTATACATAGAAAGGTCTGTAATGTCTGATTCTATCCTTAATCTCCATGATTGCCTTCTTCTTGTCTTGTGCAGAGTTATCAAAATCTACTGCAACAATGTCTAAGATAGCAAACTTTAAGTCAGCAGGTAATGTAGTAAAACCACCAACAAATGTAACTACGATTCCTTTAGCAGAATATGCTGTAATCTTAGTTTTGTCGTAAGAAGTAGAGTAAGACACATCTGCGTTATCGAAATCTTTAACAGTTGTAATACTCTGGATTGGGCTAAACATAAGTTCCACCGTTCCGTTGATGGATTTATAAGATTGTCTTACAGTTTTAGTCTTCAATCCTTTTTGCACAAACAACTCAACCTCTTTAAATGCGGAGGCTAACAAAGATTCTAAATAAGTATCTTGGTCGTTGAAATCAACACTCAGATGTGCCTTAACTTCTGCAAGCGTAATAGGGATAGGTAGGGCATCAGATATGATGACCAAATCCATTCCTTCAGTTCTTACAGGTTCTACTTCGTAACTCATTTCTTCTTGATGTGAGATGGTTTAATATCCTTACTCCTAGTTTCTTCTACTTGCTTATCAAGTTCCAATACATCAACCAAATTCTTCTCATTTAAAGCGTTTGCTCTTTCATTGGTACACTCAAACACATCACCCTCTGCTCTCAACTTGTTTTCAAGCAAATCGTGAAATACTGATTTGACTTTTACCTTTGCCATATTATTTAATTTTAAGAAAAAGTCCTCTAATCTTTTAGGAAAAGAGGACTAATTCATATTCAAACCTATTTAGTTACGCTACAACGAACTCGCCTTTACGCATTGCAGAACCAAAGTAGATTGGCAATGCAACTGACTCCTCCACACGAACAGTTACCAAGTTCTTAGTGAAGTTATCTCCATCCTCGTAAGCAAACTCAGTCATGATGTTATCCTCGAACAACAACTCAGCACCTTTGTTAAGGTCAGCTACCAAGAAGGTGTTAGCGGTGATAATGTCAGTCTGAATTACAGGTACACCAGCAACAGCCAAAGGTGCGCCAGCAACCAATGAAGGGAAGGAGTAACCAGCACCACTTTCCTTATTAATCAACAACTCCATAGCATCAATTGGATTAACCAAGATAGCGTTAGGAGCGAAACGAGCGGCTTTCAACTGAGCAACAGCATTAGCCAACTTATCCCAACGGTTAGAACCAGTAGTTACAGAACCAGAAGGAGTATAAGCGGTAGCATTCTCCCACAAACCTGAGAAAGAAGAAGTACCAGCATAATCCAACAAGTTAGTATCTTCAACTACCAACAAATCCTGTACCATTTGAGTGGATACGAAGGTTTGCAACCAAGACAAACGCTGCAACATTTGCTTAGAAATCTTAGCATAAGCAGCAATAGTCTTAGGAGTTACCTCATAGATAGTGAAATCGTAATCTACCTGAGCCTTAGAAGCACCTTCAGTTTGAATGGCAGGGCCACCCTCGCTACCAGTCTTCTTAGCAAACTTGAATACGCCATTCTGCTCAATTACAGAAGTACGCATCAAATCACGCAAGTGAATCTGACGGAATGGGTCAGTCAAGATGGTGTTGGACAAACCAGCAATCTTAGAAGCCCAATCGCTACCAATGTTAGCAGGCAAGGTCATGTCAGCAACAGCCTTGAAGTTCAAACCGAAAGAAGCATCTCTGCGATTAGCCAAAGCCTTAAAGCGGTCAGCATTCTCCTCGAATGATTTCAACATACGGTTCTCAGCCTTAGCCTCAACACCACGATTCTTAGAATCCAAGATGGCATCAGCCAAACCTTTCTCTACTTCGCCCAACTTGGCCTCCAAAGTAGCATATTTTTCGCCAGCGTTTTTAACTTGGTTGGTAAGTTCATCGATATTCAAGCCTTCCAACTCACGACCAACGCCTTTGGCAATCATTTCGTTAAGGTCGCTCTTTACTTCCTCAACTAACTTTTTTACTTCCTCCATTATTTAAAAGAGTTTTTTAATTGATTTAAAAAATACATTTTCTGTTCTTCAATAAACAATTGCTCATCAATTGCATCCTCGGTTTCCAAAGTGTCTTCAACGACTTCTTCCTCCTCTTTGATTAACTGGGCAATCTGTGTCTTGATAAAGTTATACTCAATTTCAAGTAATTGCATTGTTTCATCAGAAACAGTTCCGTTCTTCAATTGCTTGTATAACTTGTCAAATCTATCAACAAGTTGTGAATTATCCAAACTTTTTAATCCTAAAAAAGGAGTTCCAGGATTTGCACCCCAAAGTACGCTTGAAAATTCAAACAATTTGACTTCTTGAATCTCATAATAGGACTTACCCATACTATCCGCCTTCTGCTCAGATTCAATTTCCTTTAACTTCTTTTCAGCCCAGTTAAGACCAGCAATTCCACCCCATAATAAATAAGAGATAGTACCACAAGCCTTTTCGTCTTCTGGGTTGTAATAAGTCTTAGCACGAGATAAATAAGAGTACATACGCTTAACAGTTTCTACCGAAACAGCCTCACCTTTTGCTAACTGCTGACCACGTTGCTTACCAACATCGGTTGCACACTTATTACCATTCTCCTCATTTAAACGAATACCCTTCTTAGCATTATCAGATACCTCCTTCGGATAATCGCTAAACGACTTAGTAATCTTGTTTTCTTTAATAGTAGCAAAACCAATAGAATGCTCATTGATTAAACCTTCTTCGTATAATTTAAGAACATCGTTACCGATGGTAGTATCTACGATAGGAGCCTCAAAATAGAGACCAAAGCTATCTTCTTTTAACACACGAGGTTTACCCAAAGGATTCTCGGTCTTATGGTTATGTAAAAACCAAATGCTATTATTACCATCAACCCCTCTTTCTTTAAGGGTTTTCTTAAATGCTCCTTGTACAATCATATCGCCATGATGGTCGATATTTCCGAACTTAGAGGCATAGCCAGTAACGATGCGTTTCTTTACATCAACATCGCTTACGCTACCATCAGATTTTATCTTGTAATCCCTCATAATCAAATCAATTCATGCAAATATAGATAATTAAAAATTACTTACAAATCATTCCCTTACAAACATAAGAGAACATCTGCAATTTACAACTTCTTGGGCGGGTGCGGTTACATCACCAGGAGCATCCATTAAAGAACCACCTACTAAGAACTTCTCATTCAGCAAGATAGCAGGAGCGGAGGCCATAGCATTATGCGAAGGTCTCTCTTTGCCATCTAAGATTACCACCCATTTCTTCTTTAAAGGAGTAGGCTGTAATTGCGCCCAAAGCATCGATGCTTGGTTCATAATACGAGTAATCTCAGTTCTTGCAATAGCAGAAGCCCTAACAACGTTTTGTTTTCTAAGGAATATCTCTAGTTCAACCAAAAGTCGTTCTCTAGTTAATCCTTGTTTTAAATTGTTCATCACAAACTTCTGTATCTCCTTCTTAACGGTGTTATTTATACCAGCGACCACCAAGAAGTTATCAATGTTCATAAACAAAGATGCAACAAGTATTGCCCACGACAAATCAAATGCGTCTTCTTCTTCCTCCTCTTGTTTAGTAACCATTTGGTTAAGCAAGGAGTATTGTTTTTTACCATAACGCAAATAAGCATCCTTGACCATGCCGAGTAGCCAAGACTGCGAGAAATGATTGGTTACACCCCATGTTGCTGGGTCTCTGCCCTCAATTGCCTGCAAATACCTTCTACCCTCAGCGTTGAAACTGGTCAATAGGTATTGAAAGAAAGCACGTTCATTTAGTTCATGCCTTCTTCGCCAAGCAACAGCATACATCTGCTCATTTGCCATTAATACCCTCTTAAAATTTTCCGAACCTTGTTACGCTCAGTCTTTGCCTTTTGCTCTGCTACAAAGGAATAAAATCCAATCCAGAATAGCGAAGTAGCGATAAACACGCTAACACAAAGTTCTATTACTTCTACATTACTCATCTTCATCAATAACCATAGAACCAATCTCGGTAGGGTCTATGTTAAGGCTACCAATAGGTACTTTGTTAGAACGAATATATACTTGTTGCATAACAGGGTCGTTGGTAGCCTCAAAGTCCATAAACACCCTTTGCTCGTCCTGAGTAAGAAGGCCATCCATCTTTTCTAGAATGGTTGCGGCATCCAAGAAGTTTTGTTTCATTTCAGGATACGCATCTACATCAAAACGCAATACATACTGGTTAGGATTAACACCATAGGTAGGTGCTAACCACTCCAACAACTTTTCGCATACCTTCGCTTGCAAAGGCACAACGCAGTTGATAATCATTCTGCGGATAAACTGAGCCAAGTTACTCTCAGTTAAGTTATCAGCATTTAAAAGCACATAAGGATAATGCCACAAACGACATAGTTGCTCGGTAGACAACTTAGATACCGCACGAAGGTCTAATTCAAGGTTATTGGTTGATAACTTTAAATAACCCATCTTAGCATTAGAGAATGCAATACGACCTCTGTTAGCAGTATTGTAAATCTTACCATACACCTTGTCCTCGTAATCTTGTTGTTGTACTGCATCTAAGTCCTCAGTATTAACATCGTCTTTATAAAGCACACCAACAGCACCACGAGTTTCAAAGTTTTCGATAGCAACCTCCTCACCAGAGTTTGACTTTTGTAAAACCCTAGAACCAGCCTTCAACGGAGACATACCACGAGGTATGCTAGTAAGGTCAGAGTAGGAAGGATTGAAACTTCTAAATGACAAGAAGAACTTAGGTTCAACGTGCAAGTTTAAAGATTCAATGTAGTATCCTTTAATAACCTTATAGCCCTCTACTATAATCTCGTAATCCCATGGTGGTATAACGTGCAAACGACCAATTTTACCTTTACGAATAGGGTCTTCCTCAGCGTAGATACCCACATCACCTAAAAGAAGGTAATAAGAGAAAAGTCCTTCAAAGAACTCTTTAGAACTCTGGTAGGAGTTCGGTCTTTTAAGGATTTCTAAGATAGGGTGTACTTCAAGTTCATTGAACGCAGACTTACGCATACGCTTGGCATTAAAGATGGCCTCCTGTGTCGGTCTGGTAAGCAAAGACTTGTACTTTGCAATTTCTTTTGTTTGCTCTTTGCGAGCCTGATAAAGTTCCAAAGGTACTTCAACAGCACGAGATGCAATATCATTAACAATAGCATACACATCTACGTTTTTCTCGTAGCCATTGTTTACCGCATCTCTGAAATCGGTGTTATAGAGTGAGTAGGTCTGACCAGCCATGAACCTCCAACTTTTCCATTCATTAAGTTGTTGGGTTACTATGGCTTTAGCCTTGCCTCCAAATTTTAGAAAATCAAATAATCCCATGTTACCAAATTTTTAGTTTTTTCTTAGAATATTTAGTATAGACCCCATATCTAACTGCATCCATACAATTGTGGACTAAAACTCCGTTTGCAAAATATTCATGCTCTCCTTCAACTGTCAAATCAAATACTTCCTCGTTCCAACTTTCTCCTTGCTCGAAGTGCTTTAGCTTTGCAGTTTTGATGGCAATATTTGGAACTACCTTTATGTCTTGTTTCATACTGTTTACCACATACTTCACAAGTTTTTGTAGTAAAAGTTTTACCAATCCAAGACTTCTTTGCGTGTTCTCTGTGCCATTGTCTTCCTTCTTCAGATTTATGCCATTTTTTTGCTGCTTCAATTCCTCTTTCGTGGAAAATCTTAACAAATTCGGGGTTTTCTCTGAATCTTCTTTTGCTTTCAAACCGAAGATGCAACGAGCCTTGTACCAAATTGAGATTAGATATATCATTGTTATGAGTATTGCCATCCACATGGTGGACATGATACTTTTTCGGAACTCTACCATTGTAGTGCTCCCAAACAACCCTGTGTAATCTTTTTCTTCCTTTGGAGAAATATCGCTCATTGGGGTATAAGTAATATTTCTTTCCATTAAACTCTTGGCAAGGTAAACACTCTGACCCTTGCTTAATTTCGAGATTTTCTTCCATCCTTTTGTTGTTTTAAATTTATGATTTTCTGTACAACACAAAGATAGTGAAAAAGTATCGAATTGCATCGAATATGATGACACTTGTTTCAATCCGTTATTATGTTTAAGGATTACACGTTTGAATCCTTTTGAAGTTAGGACTTTGTCGCCAACCTTAATATCCCTAATTGGAACTTGCCCTTTATTAGTTGTTATCATGGTATCTCCAACAAAGCAGTGATTCCAGTCATCAATCGGTTTGTTAATTGTTTTACCACCAACAGTAAGCCATTGATAATTTTCAACCTCCTTCCTTAGGTTCTTAGACCTTCGGGTATAATATACCTCATACTCTCGTAATTTACTGATACCAGCATTAACGGAATCGTTACCCTTCACCGCTTTCACGATTTTAAGTCCTCCTCTGCGTAACTCCTCAATGCTTTTAGGGTCAGCACTATCAGCATAAATCTCACCGAGTTTATCTGGGTAGTTCTTAATCTTAACTATCAAATCGGAGTTAGTTAATCCTTTCTCATAAATTACTTCATCAAGGTATAACTTATTTCCCAATTTTGCAATTCTGATAAGTGCAGTAGGGTCATTAGAGAAACCAAAGTCAATACCAGAGAATATTACATCGGCATCCTTAGGGAAGAACTCACATAACTGCCAGTCATGGTAAATAAGTGTTTCAACACTCGGTTTAGGAGATTGCTGATAAAGGGATTCAAAAGTAAAAGGTGAATCTTTCTTAATCTTTTGCAACTTCTCTAAGGAGTGCCTTTCATGCCACAATGCCTCCCCTTCTTTCCTAGGGTCATAACTGTTCTCGGCTTTGGTGCGGATAGCAGGAAACTCAATCACCACCCAGTCATCATCACGTTCAAGCAACCGACCAGCGAGGTCATCATCAAACCACCTAGTCTGGATAATAACCTGAGCAGAATCGTTGTGTAACCTCGTTTCAAACACATCGGTGTACCATTCCCACAACTGTTGTTTAATAATGGTTGATTGAGCCTCTTGTCGGTCTTTTAAGGGGTCATCTATGATACCTATATCAACAGCAGTACCTGTAAGTGAACCACCACGACCTACCGCTTTCAAATAGCCTCTACGACCAACCATAGCAAAGAACTCTGCGGTACGTTCAGCCTCACCCTTCTTTTCGGCAATACGACCTTCAGGAAACAACAACTTAAATTCCTGACTGGTCATCCTACGCTGTATCTCCCTACTGAAGTTTTCTGCTAAGGTAGCGTTATAAGATGCCAAGGCTAACTTTAAGTCAGGGTTGCGACCAAGCAGATACGCAGGGAAACTACGAGTACTCAACTCGGACTTACCATGCTGTGGAGGCATGAATATCATCAGTTTCTTAATCTTACCAGCGTACACTAAATCTAAGTGGTCGCAGATAACCTGATGAAACCAGAGCATTTCATAGTCGGGCTTACAATAAGTAACAAAGTTACTAAACGACCTCCTCGAAATCTCTCTCCTCAATATCTCTCTCTCTAATCTCAGTAAGTCTTCTTCTGATTTCATCATCGCTCATTATTTTTGGGTTCACTACTTCTTCTGATATTTTAGCCTCTAATTGTACACCTTGTATGGCTTTACCATGTTGAAACTCCAACATGAACTGCGTGTTGTTAAGGTTCTTGTTTTTAATATCGCCTAAGATACCATTGGCAATAACTACAATGAACGCAGGGGTTGTGTTGTCATTAGCAATACGAGTTAGGTCAGCCACACTCATATTGTTCATAATGGATATAACACTCATTACATCGGTCTTGGACAACTTAACATTAAGCAACTCACCAAACTCATCAATCACCTTCCTAATCATGTTCTTGGGTCTACCATGTGGATTCAAAACCTGACCCTTTTGAATAGGTTTCAAGTTCTTTAAAGATTTAGGATTGTAGTTAAACTTTTTCTTCTCCTCCATAATTGTAGTAATTATTATTGTTCCGTTGTGGGTTATAAATTTTTTATGCGGTTTTTAAATTCAAGTCAATTTATATTTTTACCTGAATGGTATTACCTAGGTATTACCTATGGTATAACCTAAGTATAATATATATAACTCTATATACCCTTATTTAAAATCATTCTAAATAAGTAACTATCTCTTATTCAACCCTTTAGTATTTTTAGATAAGTTATCCTCGGTGTTTAGAATTAGTCTAAATAAGATTAAGTTTACGCAAACATAGGAAAATCTTTTTAAAAAACTGGGGTTAGTCTTAGTAAAATATATTTTTTACAATCAGTTTACATAAAGTCCTTAAAAGTTTTAGGTTTTTCGTAGGGGTTCCCCACCCCACCAAGGCATACCCATATTTGCTCCACAGCTTTTTTGTTTTACCCTCTTTGCTCCGCTTAAACAAAGGAAAAACCATAGTAAAGTGCTCAATAATGTAGTTAACAAATGGTATCCAATGTAAAATAGTTAGTAGGCGGAGGGCTACCCACTAAGCAAAAACCACAATAACACAACACAACAAAGGAAAGCCCACAACAAAAGAAAGTAACACAAAGGAAAAAAAGGATATAAGCAAAATTGCTTACAACATGTAAGTACAAAGGATAAGCAAAGGATAGCATAGGGAAACAATGTTAATACCTTGAGCGGTTAGTTAGTTTCTTATTTAGAATCAATCTAAATAACTAGATATATATTTATTATATATAGGGTATACTCTTATTATAATATATGTAATACCTTATTTAGAATCATTCTAAATTTCAAAAATATTTTTATTTATGTTTGCATTAATTGTAAACGTTTATTTACTTTACATCAACAAACAAACAGAAACATTTTTTAACCTTAATCAATTAACATTATGGCAAAGCAAATTAAAATCACAAAGTTTGAAAAGTTAACGGGTATCACTTTTCAGGAATTTATCAACAATTCAATTGAATTCACTTTTTATATGGTAGTCTTATTTGGATTACTTAGCATAGTATCAATTTTAGATAAATAAACTTTTTAACCTTTTAAATACTTTTAATCATGTATACTATACCAAAAAATTTGTTAAGCAAAGGAATTACTAATGCTAAAACCTCAAAAAATAATTTAGAAACATACATTCTTTATTTATCACCTTATAAACAAAATAGTAAAAATATTAATTTATGCCCTAAAGCTTCTGAAGGTTGTATATCTTCCTGTTTGTTTACGGCAGGGAGGGGAAAATTTTCTAATGTGGCTAAATCGCGAATTAATAAATCTAATTACTATGTTGAAAATAAAGAAGGTTTTTTAGGTCAATTATACAGGGAGCTTTTTAAAATTGATTTAGTAGCATTTAAGCAAAATAAAAAGATTGCAATTAGATTAAATGGGACATCAGATATTGATTTTATAGGACAATTAGAAAAAAAATTTAATGAAAATATTTTTAAGGCTTTTCCTAATTTGATTTTTTACGATTATACCAAAATTTTAGGGAAAATTGAAAAATATAAAAATAAGCCTTATTATTTAACCTTTTCAAGGTCGGAAAATACTGAAAATGAAGAAATTTTAAAAGCCTTAAATTTTGGTGCAAATGTTTCGGTGGTTTTTTCAAGTAATGAATTACCTGTAAACTTTTTAGGGGCAAAAGTTATAAATGGCGATTTGTCAGATATCGAAATGATATATAACAAATCTAAAATTTTAGGCTTAAAGGCTAAAGGATCAGCAAAAAAAGATCTAACAAATTTTGTAATTCATATATAAAAATAATACCATGAAAAAATTTAGTATAAAAAAAACGGATTTAGTAGTGGCACAAGTTTTTCAACATGGTAAATCCTTGGCCAAAATTGTAGGTACTGAATTTAAAAATTTACAAGACTTAAAAATTCAGGCATTAAAATTGTTACCATATGAATACAAAGGTAAAAAAGTATTTATCGAAATTTATAATTGTACCAAGGAACAAGAGAAATTTTTAGCCTGTTTTAATTGGTAAAATCCAAGTACTAAAAAAGCATTAAGCCCCTATTTTGGGGCTTTTTGCGTTAAAATAGGGGCATGCATTAATTAGCCCCTAAAATAAGGCCTTTATGGCCTTTTTCTGTTTAATAAGGTCAACAAAGATAACAATTAGTAAAATATTGATTTTAAGACACGATAATTTAATAAGGTATCTAATCATATTACCACACTAAAAATAATTCATTACAAGTCAATTAAATGGCTAAATTTTTAATACTATGCTTAAAACAATTGTACAAAATTGTTTCCTCTTATTCCTATGCCTAAAAATCAAGGTAAAATATCCATACCCAAACGCAACCCAATGCAAGCTCAAGGAAATCCCCAGATTTTTGCCTAGGGTATTCTGCACAAAAACCCTGATAGTCCCAGAAAATTTTCCCAAAATTTGAAAAATATTTGTGGAAACATTTTTAAAAAATGGTCTGAATAATTGTAAAATATATTTTATAAAATGTTGAAAATTAATTACTTAAATAAATACCTACAAAAATATATTAATAAATGTTTGCAAATATTATAAACAATGTCGTACCTTTGTATTGCAAAACAACACTAAGTAAGAAATGGAAGAAATTGAAGAAAAAGTCAAGAAAAAAGCTGGTAGGCCAAGGTTAGAACCTACCTCGGTTATTTCAGTTAGAATCCCAACAAAATTAAAGAAGGAAGTGGAGCAGAGGTTTGGGAAACATTGGGTGATGATGTTTAGGCATTTCATCGAAGTTTATATGCAAGAGTAGTTTGTTTTCATAATTAGTTTTAGGTGTAGTGTAGAGTAGGGGTAAAAATTATTTTTTGCCCTTCTCTTTTTCACCGAAGTTTTGGAAAAATATTTTTTTGGCATTACTGGAAAATTAAATTTTAACTAAACAACAAGCAAAATGAAAAATTTAAAAATATTCCAGTAGTTGATACTACCAACATATTTCATCAAGATTTTGATTCAATATATTATTTTAATGGTAATTGCATAGCTTATACATTTAAAAAAAATCATATTTGTAAATAACAATACAATGGACATACAAAGTAAAATCGAACAATTAGAAAAACAACTTGCAGAATTAAAGCAAGAGGTTAGTCGGAATAACCGACAGACCACTATTAATAGTGTAGAAGATGCTTTTAATTTGTTGAAGCCTGAATGGTATATTGATGATAATGGTACTATTGGTCAATATGAATTTGATGAAGATACAAAGTTTGAATGGGGGGAATGCAATATGACCTCCGAAAAAAGAGCCAACCAGATAAAGGCATTGATTCAATTGCATTTAATAGCGGAGGCGATGAATAATGGATTTGAAATGGAAGATATTGTTTATATTATTGCACATAATATTGATATATGGTCAGTGCAAAATGATTCATTTCATAGTTCAGTTATTCCTATTTTTTATTCTAAAAAACTTGCCGAAGAAGCATTGGAGAAGTTTAAGCCTTTGTTTAAGGATTTATATATGTTAAATGATTAATGAGATGGAACAACTAAAAGCAAATGACATAAGAGTCGGGAATTGGGTTCACACAGGTGAATTTCATATTAAAGAATGTCAAGGAGAGCATCAAGTAGAATATGATTGGTTTGAATATGCTAATATGTTTAAACCAATTCCACTTACAACTGAATGGTTAAAAAAGTTTGGATTCTTTGCAAAGTATAAGCATTGTAATTTCAGATGGAATATTGGTGGATTTGATATTCAACAAGAAACAGATGAAGATGAAAATGGTAATAAAATACCGCAAGAGGAAATATTTTATTATCAATATATGTATGAGATAAAATGGGTACATCAACTACAAAATCTATATTTTGCATTAACTGGTAAAGAATTAACTATTAAACAACAAAACAATGAAAAATAAACAAACAGCAGTTGAATGGTTAACAAACTATATGAAAGCAAATTTTCATTTGACTGATGAATCAATAGAAATATTTGAACAAGCCAAACAAATGGAGAAAGAGCAGATAATGGATGCTTATTTAGCAGGCGAAAGTGATGGAGACCATTTAATTAATTCAGCAGAAGTATATTACAACGAAACGTATGGCAATTAATAAATTTGAAAAACTAAAAAACTTGCACATGGCATTTTGTGAGTTTTCGGAGTCTTTTAAAGGTGTTAGTTTAAATACCTTTGACTATTTAAAACTAAAAAATACGGAAGGGTTTAATGATTTTTTTATTATTATAACCGATTTAAACGGAATTGAATATTGGAATGATAAAATCATAGTACATTCAAAATTAGTGCCACAGGGTAAGTTTTATTTATTATAATTTATATGAAAAGTAAAAAACACGAACCAAACCAATTTGACTATGTAGCCTTGGCGATAGCCATAACCTATGGTATATTAGTTATAATAGTATTAACCATAGCCTTGTTATGAAAACGGTAATACATGGTCAAGTTCCCAGTAAATCAAATGGGTATGGGATATTTAGAAACAGGGTATATAAAAAGAAATCTGTTATTGACTATGAGAACACCTTTTATCTACAATGCTTGGAATACCGAGATAAGAATCATGAAGGGTTTTTTGAGTTGTACATGGATGTGTACTTCCAGTCCAACCGAAGTGATATAGATGGGTCTTTAAAGGTTATTTTAGATACCCTACAACATAAAGTAAAAGCATTTGTGAACGATAACAAATGTACCTTATTGCACATCAGGAAAGGTGTTGATAAGGTGAACCCAAGGGTAGAATTGGAAATCAAGTATTTATAATATTTAACTATCACAAATATTTATATAATTGTGACAAAATAAACTAACTTATAACAACAACATGAAAAACAACCTTGTACACAAAGATTCACACACATTGGTCAAGTATTATGCCTTGTGTAACCTTATGGTAGATATTATTGATGAAAAGTGGACTAGGTCTTCATTGAACATCCATAAGGTTAAATTATTGACTAATCAACTAAAATCTGAGTTAGAAAAGTCAATTAATCGTATATTTAACGGAAGTTATGACGATAAGACCGATATAGGTCAGGTGTTAGACCAGTTTGTTAATGCCTCAACAATCATGGATACCTTGTTTGAACTGGGCTTAATCATGGATGAAATGGAGGATGATAAGAAGGATGAATTTAATCAGGAACTAAACGATTTACTAAAGAAATATGGGGTTGAAATTAAAGGATAGGCACGTTTATAACGTTATCGAAAAGTTTAAGAAAAGGTCTGAGATAGGTGTTGCTAAGTACCAGACAACTTTGGAACGTGAAGATTTAACCTTTGAAGACTGGGTAAAACACGCCCAAGAGGAGGCTATGGACTTTGTGTTGTACCTAGAAAGAATTAAAAGCGATATACAAGATTATAATAAAAGTATTGATTATTTTCGCAAGCTAGAGGAGGAGAATGCTCAACTAAAAAACAGATTACATTACGAAACTAAACGCCAAGCGTGGCATTACTAAAATGGAGATAAAATTTATAGTACACAAAGACGAATGCTACTTTTTACCAAGCATTATGTGGAATAGCAAATGGAAGATGTTAATCTTTAACTTCTTAATATTTGAACTGGTATTTAACTTTTAAGTGAACAAATGGAGTAGATTTTAAAAAGGTATTTGTATTAACATTTACCTTTTTTGTTACCCTAAAAAATAAATTTTTATAAAAATATTTTGATATTAATTATCTGTTTACTAATTTTACATAAGCAAACAACAACACAATGAAATCAAAGTACGAAATCGAGAAAGAAATCCATCAATTGATTGATGAGAAGGAACGCCTTTTAACCAAGGCAATGTTCACCGCAAGTGGCTACGAGTACAACCAATCCATGGTTCAGGCTTGTAAAATTAGGGATAAGATATGTTCCCTAAGACAGCAAATGAAGTACGCACCAAACAAGTTTATTAAACTAACTTAATTTTTTTCTTATGGCAATTATTGCAAAAAGTTCTGGCGGTTCGATTGAACGCAAAATTATTCCAGCAGGTCTTCATGTAGCAAGATGCTACGGTATGATTGAAATCGGTACAGTTACCGAGACAGTTATGGGAGAACCTAAGACAGCCCACAAAATCTTAATTGATTGGGAATTACCTCTAGAAAAGGCTGTATTTAGCGATGAAAAAGGTGAGCAACCTTTTGTATTCTCCAAGGAGTTTACCTTGTCAATGCACGAGAAGTCTAACCTACGCTCTGTGCTAACATCATGGAGAGGTAAACCCTTCTCTGACCAAGAGGCATCGCAGTTTGACATTACCAAACTAATCGGTGTACCATGTATGCTTAACATTGTGCATAGAGTCTCTAAGGATGGTTCTAAGACATACGCCACGTTAGCAGGGGTTACTCCACTAGCTAAAGGTATGGTTTGCCCAGAACCTATTACACCTAAGCGTATTCTATCTTTTGATAGTTGGAATCAAGACCTCTTTATGACATTGCCTAATTGGCTTGCTGACAAGATTACTTCTTCCAAGGAATTTACTCAACAATTTGGTGGTTCATTGCCTACGTTTCAACCTGTGGCACAAGCAATGGTAACACCGACTAAATCAATTGTAGAAGACGAACCCCCATTTTAAATTATGAAGATGCGAGAGAAAGTTGCGCTACCAAGAGGTCGCAGTTATTTAGGGTTGTATCGGAAGGTGGCTGATAATCTTAATGAAAATGGTAAGTTACCATTTAGAGGCCGAGAGTATAACATCGGTATCGTACAAAGTCATGTACATGGAAAGATTAAAGACCCACAAGTCGAGCAAGAACTAAAAAATGTTATCAATGAGTGGCTTAACGAAAATTAACGAGATTATGGATGAGATGGACATTGTGTCCAATGCGCATTGGGAGAACGTATTTAGCCTAATAGATTTTATGATAAATGGCATATACCCCGATGATTTTGCCAAGTACTCAGATACTGGCTTAGTAAAAGACTATTTTAAAAATAAATATCACATAAAAATTAAGCAATGAATATTCCCTATGAATTTAAGATTGATTTAATCTTCTGGTATTGTGTGTTCAATGCCTTGTTAGTAGGAGTAGGTGTTTTAATCCAACTTTTCAAATCAGAAACCGATGAATAAAGAGCAAATTTTAGAGCAATTAAGAAATGATGATGAGTATTACTATGGTGTAGGTACTCAGTTTATTTCCAACTCCGACATAGGTACGCTATTACACAATCCTAGGATGTTTAAAGTACCTTCTCAGAAGACACCGCAGATGTTGCAGGGAAATTATTTTCATACTGCAATTTTAGAGCCTGAAAAACTAAAGCATTTTGTCTTGGTTGATGCCTCCACAAGGAACACCAATATTTACAAGGATGCAATTAAAGAGCATAATGCGGATTACCTTATGTTAAAATCAGAGGCTGATGAACTAGAAAAGTCAGTAGAGGTATTAAAACAGAATAAGTTTTTGTACTCCTTGGTTAGGGCTAATGGTAATCAATTTGAAGTACCATTTGTAGGGTTTATTGATGGCATACCTTTTAAGTGCAAAGTGGACATCCACAACCCTGAAAGCAAGAACTATGACCTCAAAACGACAAGTTCAATCGATGATTTTAAGTACTCCTGTAAAAAATATAATTACGACAGCCAATGTTGGATTTACAAGCAATTAACAGGGCTTGACATGGAGTTTATCGTTATCGAAAAGAACTCTGGTAGGCTAGGACATTTTATTCCTACCTACGACTTTTACGAATCTGGTATGCAGAAGGTATTTAAGGCTTTAGAGAACTACAAAAAGTTCTTTGCCTCCGATGCTACCGAAGATGTAACCCAGTTTTATACCGAAGGTTACCTATTTTAAACCAAACAATCCAAATCATGAAAAATCCAAGAACAAATCAATTAGGATATACCTTCAACGAGGTATTCCAACATATCAACAATGAATTAAAGGCATCTTATGAAAAATTGTACGGAAAATCACCTAAACAAAAAGGTGAATCATTCCAACATCAAGGCAATACTAGAAGAATATGAAGGTATTAAGCATCTTCCTAACATCAATGTCATTGCTTGGTTGGATGATAAATTCGAAGTCAGAACCAAGCCCGACTACGACATCTACAAAACCTTGGGCATCTAGGTTAGATGTAAGCAGCGATAATACTCCTGATTCCTTAGAATGGGATGACACCATGGATACTACATGGACAACAGATGGAGGTACTGTTACTCATTGGTCAAAGAAATCTTGGTTTAATGAGCAATAGAGAAGAAAACTTTAAGGCGGCAGTTAAGTGGGCATGGGAATGGATAGAAAACAACGAAAACAGGTTTGACTATTCATTTAGACAAGGCGTAACAACAAAAGACCTCCATGCCTACTTAAAGGTTCAGATTCTCAGAATAGAGTTTTCTTCTGGTAAAGAACAATTAGCATCGTACCATAGAATCAAAGAATTTAAAGACTATGAAAGTAAACAATGAGCATTTTACCACCTTTATAACAGGTGATATTAGAACCAAAGACCTTTACGATGAGGAGGAGGCTATGGAGTTGCTAGAAGACCTAGAAGACCTCTTTATAAGACATAATATCTTAAAGTTAGATGTATCAATTAACATATTTAATTTTCCAAAAGACCTATTATGACACCGAAAGAAAAAGCAGACCAATTAGTATTCCATTATTGGGATTTAAATTATGGATCGGATGGAGATACCACGCATGCTTTGGCAAAAAAGGGTGCATTAATTGCAGTAGATGAAATTATTAGAACATTAAACGAAGACATTAGAGATTTAGATGTTCGAGGCAATGTGTTGTTAGATTTGATTGAGTACTGGCAAGAAGTTAAAAAAAAAATAAAAAAATTATGACACACGAAGAAAAAGTTAAAGCTAAGGCAGTAGAATTAATTGTAACCTATCGGGCTTATAATTTAAACGATGTAGAAGGTGCATTAGAAATAACCAAATTATACGCTATTATGGCTTGTAATGAAGTTATTCACACTCTGGTAGCATACATTGACCCAGAGCATATTATGGTGAAGTTTTTCGAGGATGTTAAAAAAGAAATTAGGAACTATGCGTAACGACAGGCACCAAGGTAGGCGTAAAGATATTTACTATACCTCTGAATTTATAACTGGGTTATCCATTATAGGAATGATTATTTGTTGGCTATTTATGTTAATCTATAATTACTTTGTATCATGAAGAATCAAATCATTGGCCTTGGGGATTTGTTTAATCAGTTTCTTAGGCTACAAAACTACGAGATTAAAGACAAGGAATTACTTGACAGCCTAAACGAACATAAGTTGTTTAAAACCGATGGACTAGATTTGTTTTACAAGGTTAAAGAGGAACGTAAATACCCAGTACCTCAGATTAACGCTAGTACTTTTATGGAAACTACCATTGTGGCAACCGAGGAGTTTGAAAGGTTCTGGAATATGTATAACAAGAAGACAGGTAAGGAGAAGGTTATAAAGAGGTGGTCTAAATTAACATCCAAGGAACGTGAGAAGATATTCGAAACACTTCCGTTTTACCTTAAATATACACCAGATGTTAAGTTTAGGAAAGACCCATACACCTACCTTAATCAGCGTACATGGGAAGACGAAGTTTATATGCCTACTAAAAGGGATGAACCTGTTATAAATAATCCTTTTAAGTGGTAATTATAAAGTAAATACAACATGGAATCAAACTTAAATTTTATTGACTTAGATGCAGAAAAGGAATTGATTGCCTTATTCGCATCGTATCCTGAGTACATCAAGGAGGCACAAAAGATTATTAAGCCAGAGATATTTCATTATGGCATTACCAGACAAGCATATTTGACCTGTATTGAATTATATTCAGAGAATGGTAGTGTTTCATGGTCTGACTTATTATTGCGCCTTAAAACCAAAGGAACGAATGATTGGATTACAATCATGGATGCCTCCACAACACTCAATCCTTTAAAAGCCAAGGATTCCATTTATTACCTAGCAGAATTAAAAGGTAAAAGGGATTTATTGCAGTTGTCCAAAGATATTAACACCTCCTTAATGACAGGGTCTGACTACTTTAAGACTTTAAACAAGGTGGTAAACTTTGCTAACTCAGATGATAACCTAGAGACAGAGGAGGAACTATTAGACATGAAACAAGCCCTTGGTCAGGCAGTAAATAACATTGGTAACGTTATGACCAATGGTGCATTATCTGGTGTACCTACTGGGTTTCCTAAGTTAGATGAGTTTACTGGTGGGTGGCTAAATGGTAATGTTGTGTTGCTTGCAGGAAGGCCAGGCCAAGGTAAGACCATTTGTCTATTAGAACACGCTAAATGGGCATCTAAGTTAAATAACCCTGTGTTATTTTTGTCATTAGAGATGCCTGTGGTATCCTTAATTTACCGAATGATTAGCGGTACATTAGATGAGGAGACCCCATACTCCAAGATTAAAACTGGTCGTATATCCATTGACAAATTTCAGCAGATTAGTGGTAAAAGTACAACCGAATTACAATCACTACCTATCACCTGGTACGATGGTGCTAATAGGGATATAAACTACTTATCATCAATGATTCAAAGGGTAGTTAGGGAGAAAGGTATAAAGATGGTGGTTATAGATTATCTACAACTTATTACAGACAATCAAATCAGGTCATCAGAGGAGTTTGCGGTAGTAGGTTCAGTTGCGGATAAAATTCAAATACTAGCAAAGAAATTAAATATTCCTTTCCTGTGTGCTGCTCAGTTGAATCGCTCAAATGAATCAAGGGCTAACCATAGACCTAGATTATCTGATTTAAGGTCTTCTGGTAAATTAGAACAAATGGCATCAGTTGTTATTGGATTATATAGAGAAGATTATTATGCCTACGAAAAAGCAAAAGAAGAAAACAATCCTAATGTTGAGTTAAACAATGAAATAGAATATATGTTCCTAAAAAATAGGGATGGTGATACTACAACTTGTCAATTATATATTAATGTCAAGACATCTAGATTATCACAAACGCCAATTTATGATAAACAAAATCCAGAATTTTAATATGAAAGTAAAAATCAAAAGATTATCGGAAACAGCAAAAATACCAACCTATGCAAAGCATGGTGATGCAGGTATGGACTTATATGTTGATAGTATTATCTCAGAGAACATATATCAGGTATGTTATGGGTTTGGTATAGCCATAGAGATACCAGAAGGTCATGTAGGGCTTGTTTTCCCTCGTTCTTCGGTGTATAAAACTGGGTTACACCTAGCTAATAGTGTAGGTGTCATAGATTCGGGATTTAGAGGACAACTTACAGCCTTTTTTACCAAGGATAATTCAGGACAATATTATAAAGTAGGTGATAGGGCTTGTCAATTAATTATCATGCCTTACCCACAAATAGAATTTGAAGAAGGTGAACTATCGGAGACCGAAAGAGGAGAATCTGGTTATGGTAGTAGTGGCCTATAAGAGCGTAGTTTGATTCAGTTGTCGAATACCTACTGGTTTTACTGGTAGGTATTTTTGTAACAGAAAAGGGTGGCAATACCACCCCTTCTATCCGCAAACAACCCAAACATGAAAAATCATATAAATATATCAGAATATATGGGTAATTCGGGCTACTTGTCCAAATTCTTTATGATGTAAAAATCCTTCTACTGCCTTTACTGCACCAACATAACCATTACGATGCGCCCAACTATCAGTACCTGATGGGCTACGCAATGATTCTACGGTCAAACCAATGTAATCTTTACTTGTCTTATGATGTACATGGTGAGTGTAAAAATACCTGTGTTTGGCCAATGCCCAGTAGTTACTAGCCTCATGCGCCATGAGTAAACCTAGGTCATTCTGTTTAGCACCATCACCATGGGTTGTACCAATTAGATTAGTACCATACAGGTAGTATTTCCTGTTGCTAATAGAGCAATCAAAGGTTATGTTTTGCGATAACCTAAACCAAGATTGAATTGCATCTGCCAAGAAGAAACCATTGGTATAATCATGATTAGAAGGATTGAATACTACATGGACATCAGCCACACCCATTAATACCTCAATAACTTTAACGTATAATCTCTTAGCCTCTAAGAAGTTGTCATACCACATACCATCGGTATCCTGAGGTGTACCGCTTGTGGTAGTTCTCTTAGGAGTATCTATGTGTAAAATATCGTTACCAATAACAAACAATATTTTGTCAATGTTAAATCCAGAGGTTTTATCTAAGATGCCATAGACACCTTCCATGACACGATTCTTAGCAATCTCTATGTTGTATTCATCACCAGTTTCAAATGCACTTGCTAGTTTACCCATGTGTATATCCGCAGGGTCTAAGACAAGTAAATGAGGGTCTGGTGTATGCTTTCGCTCAATTGTAGGGTAATTCGGACTGTGCTCATCCATAGCCTGTACAATCTCATCACGAAGGTCTTCATAACTTTTTGGTTCTTGTCTAGCGTTTATGTTTATGGAGAACATTTTGGACTTGTACCAATAATTCCTTACTCGTTCTATTGGTAATCCGTTTTCCTCGCAATATCTGGTTAGTTCTCTATGTTCTTTTTTATGTCTTTGTCTGGTAGCCTCTCTACGTACAGATTCGTAGTTTAATCCATACTTATCAGCAACTATCCTAGATGCCTCCTTGACATTAAATAACTTCTCTTGTACGAGGTTCAAAACCTCATCTACGGTATCTACAACTCTCATTTAAAATAGGTTTACTTTGCGAAATATTATGATTAACAGTATAAATGTTTCAATGAGTAGAACGTATATAATCCAAGATGGTATGCGATATTTAATTACTTCCTTTTGTAAGGAATCAACACTTTTGGTAGTTGAGTATTGCTTGGTATCCGTAATATTTGTTTCAGCATCAAGAACTTTTGCAGATACCTTAATTTTATTATTACGACCTTCGATTTTGATAGTTGCATTTGGTGAAACGATTTTAGAATAAAAATTAGTTAATATGCCAGAAGAATCACAAGGATTATCAATAATCAATGTGTCTGTAACACCCTTGTAGATAGTGTTTATTTGCGTTTTAACGAGCGTATCTGTTTTAATGACCTCTTTATACTCTACGATAGATTTTTGTGGCTTACACGCAAATAATAGCAGGCTAAACAGTAAAATAAAGTTGTGCTTCATCGGTTCTTCGTTTGGTTAATCCTGTAAGAACCTTGCCTCCTCCCTTATTCCACTTTAAAAATTCATCTTTTATTGTAGGGTCGTTGGGGTTCTTGTTGAGTTTCTTTAATAATATACTGGACTTTAAGTTACCTAGTCCAACGTTATAAGCAAATGATACTAAGGCACTAAACTGATTCTCGTTAATGTCATCACGACAATAAGAATCTACCCCTTGCTCATAATGCAATAAAAGAGCATCCAATAAATCAGATGCCCTTTCTTCGGTGATAGGAGGGTCAGTAAGTTTAACTTTAACGCCATTCTCGTAGTAAGTACTTCCATAACCTATGGTGGGTACTTTCGCAGGGCATAAATAAGGCTTACTTCTAAATCCCTCGTATTTCTTAATAATCGCTTTACCTTTGCTATTGCACTTGGTTATTTTCATCAAACTTGTCAAGTTTTTGCTTTAAGTCAGCAATGATGTTCCTTAGTTCCAAGTTCTCCTTTTGTAATGCCTCCACCTGAGATGACAAGGCATCAACCTTGTTACTCATCTTTTCTGCCAAGTCTTGCCAAATCTGTACTGCTTTATCTACATTATCTAGGTCAGATGCCTTTAACTCAGCATCCTCTTTTCTTTTACCAGCAACCCAACCAATAAATGCAGTAATAACACCAGTAACAGAAGGTATTACAATCTCATTGTATTCCATATTACAACCAAGGCAAAGGAGGTGAAACAATAGGAGGATTAATGATATTATCCAATGCAGTAGTGAGGTTTGTTTGCATAGAAGGAACATCTAGTGAGTTCTCTAACCACCCAATAACATCAGCCTCAGTTAATTCTGCAAAAGGAATAAAATTCTCCGATTCTGGAGACTGAGGAAACCCTTGCGCACCATAAATGTCCGTAGAGTATGTTCCATTAGTAATACCATATCTCCAATGTACCGTAACAACATAGTCTTGTACCCCATCTAATTCAGGGATACAATCTAGTTGTGCTATTGTCCAGTTAAATGTATTCATTACAATTGTATTTCTTCTTCGTCTTGTTCTACTTCTTCAAACTCCATACCTTCCACAAAGTCCTTTAAGAAAACGTATTTCTCTAGTCCTGATGGTCGGTAAATTTGTACTAACTCAAAATCAAACTCACTATCAATCAATTTAACAACTTCTGACTTTAGTTTCTTGGTAGCATCCTTGGTGTAAGCATAACCACCCTTATCATCTAAAACCAAGTTACCTTTGTCATCAACCGAGGCGTTATCCAATCGTATATCTTCTAACTTCTCGTTGTACTCATCGATGTACTTCTTAACTAACTCGGCTATCTTTTGTAACTTCTTCTCACCGATTGTGTTAGCACCATTTCTTAAACTAATGTTTAACGCTTGTACTAATCCAAGCATTTCTCCATAGGTCTTCTTTACTTGTGTCATGTTTGAAATTAAAGATTGTTTAGACAAATATAAGAATATAAATTAATTTACTCCTTTTAGTTGCTTAATTTCTTCTTTAAGTTGTTCTATCATTACTTGTTGCTCTTGAATACCCTTAGTTAAAATAGGGATAAACTTCTCATAAGCAACACCATAGTAATTACCACATTCAAGTACAATTGAATCAAGGTAATTTAGGCCAGTCATGGATTCCTTTATCTCTTGGGCAATAAATCCAGTATTAGTGAATTTACCAAAGTTATAACCTTTATCTTGCTTGTAAGTAAAGGTTCTTGGCTTTAATCCCATGATAACTGACAAGGCATTACTAATATCCTGAATGTTATCTTTTAATCTAACATCTGATGTAGCAATGGTAGCATTAGTAGCCCAAATTTGTGAGTTTACTTGTAATCTATAAGCACCATTATCAGTTGTAGTCCCCAACAGAAATTCTCCACCAGTATTAAATCGTGCAATCTCTGTTCCAGCAGTATAAAATACATGAATAGTTTCAGCATCATAACCGATACCAGTAGTGGAATCAAACCTAACAATTGAAACACCACCGCTTGCAGTTGAACCTATGGTATCTAAGTTGCCATTCCCAGTAAATAATCTTGAACCCGAACTATTTAGATACATTCTTTGAGTTCCGCCATTTGAAAAATAAATAGTACTTCCATCTAATGCTAATGGGAATACCGATGAACGAAAGTGATTTGTACCAGTTCCCCAAGTACTTGATTCATAGTAGAACTGAACATTACTTGCGCTTGTATTGGTGTACATATAAATTACACTACCACTATCTAAAATATTTGAGTTACTTAAAGAAGTACCTGATGTCCATTTTGCCAAGTAATTTGTAGTACCGCTACCTGAAACACCGCCTCCACCAGTACCAATGGCAGTTCCGTTTATTTTAAATGCACCACTAATGTTTACATCTCCTGCAACCTGCATTGTTCCACCACCAGTTACCTCCCCGTTGAAAACGTGAACGGTTGCGTTATAACCCATTGAAACTTGTGAGTTAAATCCACCTCCATTATGGCTTAGAAATCCATTTGTTGCTACACCCCCAATAGTAGGAGACCAAAAACTTATGTAATTACCTGATGCGTTTCTAACGTTGAATTTATACCCAGTTGATGGAGTTGAACCAATATTGACATCACCAGAGGAGGTTATGCGCATTCTTTCGGTAGCATTAGTCCCAAAAATCATAGCACCATTTACATAATTATAAGCATAAGCATCAGAACCTGCTAATAATAGTTCGAATCCTTTAGCAAAGCCACTTGTAGATGTTGTATTAGTAATTGCAATTCTTGTATCAGTAGTTGTAGAATATACTTCTAATTGTCTTCCAGGACTTGTAGTACCAATACCAACATTGCCAGTAGGGAACCAAGTATATGACATATTAAATCCAATTGCATTTTGAATACCTGCATCATTTGCAACTTGGATATATTTATTTGATGAACCTGCATTATAAAATAGAATATTACCAGCACTTAGAACTGCTTGATTAATTCCTGTACCTGATGTAATATTACCTACTGCATTTACACTACTCGAAAATGTGGCTGCACCTGTGGAATCAATTTGCAATCTTGTAGATGATGCAGTAGCATCAAAAATAGAGAAACTCGAATTGTTAGCACCTGCCAATCCACCTACAATTTCATAAGTCCTACCTCCTGCACCAGCGTTTTCTAATCTTAATCTAACGTTTGCTTGGTCATTACCATAAATTCTTGTATTTGCTACTCCTGCACCAACATTATTCACATCCAACTTATAAGTATTGTTGGTGTTGCCGATGGATACGTTGCCAGAAATTCCCCAAATACGCATTTTTTCAGATGCGTTATAACTTGCATTTGCAGATACTGATGAATTACCAGTTATAAATCTAATACCTGCATCTGAACCAAAATAAATTTGATGGGCATAACCTGTATTTCTCGCAACAAAAGCAGTTCCATTAAAATAAACATTGTCGCCAATCCAACTATTATTAACAGCATAAGATTGTATTTCAATTGAGCCAGTTGATATTTGTGAATTTGAAGTGTTTAAAGGCAAAGTAAGTACTCCTAAAATTGATGTAGTATTTATTCCAACTCCACTTCCATTATCATAAATCAATGAATTACCTAATGTTGTTGCACCAGTAGCTTTAGGAATATAATTAGTAGTTAATCCACTAATCGTTCCTGCAATTGTCCAACTTCTATCAGCACTTAAATCATAAGCAGTTCCATTGATAGTTAAAGTTCTTGTAGTAGGGACTGGAGTGTAGCCTAAAGCATTCTGCTTGTTATTAAACGTATTCCAATCAGTTGAACTTAAAAATCCATTAGTACTACCACTTGCTTGTGCAATACTAAATGCACCAGTTGTATTATTATAACTTAATGGACTACTTGCACTTAAAGATGCTAATGTAATAAAGTTTGCACCATTAGTTAATTGTGAAGTATTAGTAGGAATAGTAATAACACCAGTTGTACTATTATAAGCACCACTTCCTGCCGTAAATGACAAAGAAGCACGAGCCATAGCATCTGTATATTGCGTTATTGTAGAAGCTATAACACCAGTTGTATTATTATAAGAAATTCCACTACCTGCTGAAAATAAAGCACGAATAGATGAATCTGTATAAACAGTTCCACTATAAGAAATAACACCCGTTGTTAAGTTATAACTAATTCCCGTTCCTGCACTAACACTTGCCCTTGCCCTTGCATCAGTATAATACAAGTTGCCTGATTCGGTTACTTGTGCAGTAGTGTAATCGCCTGATTGAGCAACAACCGCCCCAGTTCTACCAAACACTGAAGAAACACCAGTAACCAAAGAAGCCCACGATAATGCACTTCCGTTGGTTGTTAAAAATTTACCTGCATTACCTAATTGGTCAGGAAAGTTAGTTACCCAAGTGTAAGCATCATCCCAATCGCTTTGCTTTGTTAAGGTAGGAATGCCATAATTAACCGCATAGGTTACTGCTAACGTTCCGCTTGATGTAATTGGTGAACCTGAAATAACCAATCCAGTAGGTACACTCATGGCCACC
>Ga0255148_1000124_pt1 | contig 32365 bp, 52 predicted proteins | sample Atl_Miss_RepB_8h_FD_183024 | JGI IMG/M metagenome (GOLD analysis project Ga0255148, IMG submission 183024) | Freshwater microbial communities from Altamaha River, Georgia, United States - Atl_Miss_RepB_8h | ecosystem: Environmental > Aquatic > Freshwater > River | place: USA: Georgia | collected...
CAGCCCTGAGGGCGAGCTGATGGGCGATGAGGTGTACGACAACGAGCGGGTGAGCAACTTCGAGCCCGGCGTGTTCAAGTATCTGGCGCCGGGCGAGAGCGTGACAGTGCCGCAGCTCGATGCGCCCGATGGGCAGCTGGAGCCGTTCCTGCGGGCAATGCTGCGCGCGATGGCGGCCGGTGTGGGCTGTAGCTACGAGACGATCAGCCGGGACTTCAGCCAAACCAACTACAGCAGCAGCCGGCTGAGCCTGCTCGAGGACCGGGAGAACTGGAAGTCGCTGCAGCATTTCATGATCGAAAACTTCCACAAGCCGGTGTTTGAGGCATGGCTTGAGATGGCGGTGCTCGGCGGTGCGTTGAATCTGCCGGCCTATGAGACCGATCCCGATCGCTACCGGCGTGTGCGGTGGATGCCGCGCGGTTGGGCGTGGGTGGATCCGGCTAAGGAAGTGCAGGCGTACAAGGATGCTGTGCGCTGCGGGTTCAAGACGCAGGCGGATGTGGTGGCGGAGCAAGGCGGCGACCTTGAGGAGCTGCTGCTGGCGCGCGCTGCTGAGCTGCAGATGGCCGATGAGCTTGACCTGATGTTCGACACCGACCCGCATGAGGTGAACGGTTCGGGCACCGAGCAGCCCAGCGATCCGGCGGAGGATCAAGCCGAGGAGATGAACCCGGCCAGTGATCCCGATGAGGCCGACGATAATGTGGAAGACAACGTAGATGCAGAGAGCACCGATGGACCTATCGCGTGATCTTGAAGGGCAGCTGCTGAAGCGCGCCGAGGTAGCTGACTTCACGGTCAGCGAGGACCAGCGCACTATTGAGTTCCCCTTCAGCTCTGAGTATCCCGTCGCCCGGTATTTCGGGAATGAAGTGCTGCAGCACGACACGCGCAGCGCCGATCTGAGCCGCCTGAACGATGCAGCGCCGCTGCTGTTCAACCATGACCCCGGCAAGGTGATCGGCGTGGTGGAACGCGCCTGGATCGACGGAGAGAAGAAACGTGGTTACGCCACGGTGAAATTCAGCCGCAATGCCTTCGCACAAGAGGTGCTGGCTGACGTGAAGGATGGCGTTCTGCGGAACGTATCCTTCGGCTACGCAATCAACGAAATGGAGCAAAGAGGTAGCGGCGACTTCGTTGCTACCAGCTGGGCTCCCTACGAGATCAGCGTGGTTAGCATACCTGCAGACCCCACTGTGGGTGTGGGTCGGTCTCTCGAGACCGATCCTGCGGCCCCAGCCGCATCACCAACCCCCGAAACAGAACCTGAGGTTCCGATGGAAAACACCCCCGATCTGACGGCGGTGCGGGCTGAAGCGGCTGCTGAGGCTGCCAAAGCTGAGCGCGCCCGTATTGCCGGCATCACTGCCCTGACCGAAAAGCACGGCATGGCCGATCTCGGTCGCCAGCTGATCGACGGCGGCCGCAGCCTTGATGAGGCTCGCGCCGTTGTGCTCGACAAGCTGGGCGCCAAGCCCGTTGAGACTGTCGCCCCTGTGGAGATGGCCTCTGAGGAGCGCGCCTCCTACAGCATCACCGCTGGCATCCGCGCCATGCTGACCGGCGACTGGTCCAGCCGCGAGGCCGGCCTGGTGCGCGAGCTGTCGCGTGAGGTGGAGAAGTCCGGTGTGTCCAAGACCACCGAGCGCAGCTTCTTCGTTCCCTTCGCTGCCCTGAACCAGCGCGCCACCTACGTGACCTCTGGTGCCACCACCGGCGGCAACCTGGTGCAGACCGATCTGCTGGCTGAGGACTTCATCGAGTTCCTGCGGAACAACGCCCTGATGCTGCAGCTGGGCGTGCGCACCATGCCTGGCCTGGTGGGCAACGTGGCGATCCCCCGCCGCTCTGGTGTGGCTTCGACCTACTACCTGAGCACCCAGACCACCGCGATCACCCAGTCGGAGAGCACCTTCGACCAGGTGACCATGAGCCCCAAGAACCTGGCCGCTCTGTCCAAGTACAGCCGCCAGACCCTGCTGCAGGGCACCCCTGGCATCGAGGAGCTGGTGCGTCGTGACCTGACCGATGGCATCAACCTCGCCATCGACCTGGGCATCCTGAACGGTTCTGGCTCCAGCGGCCAGCCCACCGGCATCATGCAGACCTCCGGCATCGGCTCTGTGGCGATGGGCACCAACGGTGGCGCCATCACCCTCGAGAAGGTGGTTGATCTGGAAGCTGCCGTGATGCAGGTCAACGGTGCGGTGAACCCCGCCAACGTGGCCTACCTCACCAACTACAAGGTGATGGCAGCCCTCAAGAAGCTGCGTGCTGGTGGCTCCACCACCGGCGACGGTCCGTTCCTGTTCAACACGGATCTGGCCGGTATCGGCCGCGGTCCTACCCCCGCTCAGCTGAACGGCTACCCCCTCGCTGCCACCAACCAGGTGCCCAGCACCCTGACCAAGGGCTCCAGCTCGGGCGTCTGCTCCGCGCTGGTGATGGGTGACTTCAGCCAGGCAATGGTTGGTTTCTGGGGCAACGGCCTCGAGATCACCGTGGGCGAAGATCAGGACGACTTCAGCAAGGCTCTGACCAGCGTTCGCGGCATCGTCACCTATGACGTGGCCGTGCGCGATCCCAAGAGCTTTGCAGCCATCCTGGACATCACCACCTGATAGGAGCCGGGGGCGGGCAACCGCCCCCCTTTTTTTAGATGAAGGTTCTCATCTCTAGCGACTGCGCAGCACGCGGTGAGTATCTCGAGGCCGGCAAGGTCTACGAGCTGGACTCTGACGTGGCTGCTGAGCTGCTCCGCATGGGCCGCGCTGTGGAGGCGCCGGCCGAGGAACCCAAGCCTCGGGTGACCCGCAAGGCCAAGGCGGAGGCCGCCAATGGCGCTGACTGAGGATCTGGCAGTCTTCCTGAATGACTTTGGCGTCAGCTGCACCGCTGGCGCGATCACTGCGCTGGGCATCCTCGACATGCCGACGCAGGTGCTGGCCGGCGAGATGGTGCTCAGCACGGATTACACCCTAACGGCGCGGTTCGCAGATTTCGGCGGGCTGAAGTATGGCGACCCGATCAGCGTGGCCGGTGTGAACTATCAAGTCCGCGAGACGCGCCAGCTTGACGATGGTGCTTTCGTAGAGATTGGGCTGCAGAAGGTATGACGACCCGCCGCGAGACAATCCTGGCCGCTGTGCGCACCGCTCTGACGGGCACCACGGGCGTGAGCACGCGGATCTACCGCAGCCGTGTTGAGCCGATGGCAAGGGCCGAGAGCCCGGCGATCGTGGTGGAGCCGGTGAGCGATACCGCCGAGCAGAACACCAGCCTGCCCACGCTGGACTGGAGCCTGACGGTGCGGATCGCGGTGATCGTGCGTGGCGCCATCCCTGATCAGCTGGCCGATCCGATCGTGGAGGATCTGCACTCCAAGCTGATGGCAGATCTGACCCTAGGAGGAGTAGCGATGGACATCAGACCGCAGGCTGTGAATTTTGAGCTAGTCGAGGCTGATCAGCCAGCAGGTGTGATCAGCTGCGACTACCTGATCCGCTACCGGACCGCTAACGCTAACCTCGCAACAGCGTGATGGCTACGATGTTGGATGAATACCACGGGCAAGGCGGGACCTACCTGCTGGACCCCAAAACCGGCAAACGGAAGCTCATCGAGCGGACAGAGCCGGCCAATCCCTCTGAACCCCAAGCCGAGGAACTGAGCGATGGCTCTGACACGCAAGAGACTGATCCAGGTTAAAAAGGAGTCCACCTACGGAACCGACAGCACCCCTGCCGGAACCGATGCGCTGCTGGTCCGCAACCTGGAGATCACCCCGATTGAGGCTGACATTGTTAGCCGCGATCTGATCCGCAACTATCTGGGCAACAGCCCGCAGCTGCTGGCCAACAGCCGGGTGAGCATCACCTTCCAGGTGGAACTGGCTGGTTCCGGCACTGCTGGCACGGCACCCCGATACGGCGCCATTCTGCAGGCTTGCGGCCTGTCGGAGACGATCGTTGCCAGCACCAGCGTCACCTATGCGCCGGTGAGCAGCAGCTTCAGCTCTGCCACGATCTACTTCAACAACGACGGCATCCGCCACATCCTGACCGGCTGCCGCGGCACCTTCACGCTGAACGCCGAGGTGGGTCAGATCCCCACCATCGACTTCACCATGATCGGTGTCTACAACGCACCGACCGACACGGCGCTGCCCACCACCACCTACAGCGCACAGGCCAGCCCGCTGATCTTCAAGCAGGGCAACACCTCGGCCTTCCAGTTCTTCAGCTACGCAGGCTGCCTCCAGTCGGTGTCGTTCGACATCGCCAACGAGACGGTCTACCGCGAGCTGGTGGGCTGCACGAAAGAGGTGATGATCACCAACCGTGCCCCCAGCGGCACCGTGCTGATCGAGGCTCCTGCTCTGGCGACGAAGGATTACTTCAGCCTCGCTCAGACCGAGACCACGGGTAACCTCACCTTCCTGCACGGCACCACCGCCGGCAACCGTGTCACCTTCACGGCTGGCCAGTGCGACATCTCGAATCCGTCCTACGCGGATCAGGATGGCGTGCAGATGCTGAGCATCCCCTACGTTGCCGTTCCGACCACGGCCGGCAATGATGAGCTGAGCCTCGCCTTCACCTGATAGGAGCCCTGCATGGCGTTTGTTCTCAAGCAGTCCGACACCTACGTCTGGCCGGTCACCGTCGAGATCCCCATCGACGGCGGCCGGTTCGACCGGCAAACATTCGACGCGGAGTTCAAACGCCTGCCGCAGGCTCGCAACAATGCGATCATCCAGGCGGCACGCGCTGAGACCACCACTGACCTCGAGGTAGCGGAGGAAGTGCTGGCCGGCTGGAAGGGCATCACCGACGATGCCGGCAAGGACATCCCCTACAGCGAAACCGCCAAATCCCAGCTGCTGGACGTGCCCGGCGTCTCGGCCGCAGTGGTGGAGGCGTACATCAACTCGCTGCTGGGAGCGAAGCGAAAAAACTGATCGAGGCCGCTGAGCATTGGGCCGGCGGCGGGATCGTGGACGAAACAGAGTCCGACGCGGCGGCGCTAGGCATCGTGATGCCGGAGCAACCGCCGGAGGACTTTGAGGTGTGGGAGGAAAACTGGCCGGTGGTGGAGCTGTTCCTGCGTGTGCAGACACAGTGGCGCATCAGCATGAACAGGCCGATCGGCTTGGACTATGGCGCTGTGGCGTGGATCCTTAAACTGACAGCAGAGGAAACCACTCACCGCCCCCTGCTGGAGGAACTGCAGATCATGGAGGGCGCAGTGCTGGCCTACATCGCAAAGCAGGAGAGCTGAAGCATGGCGATGAACATGGATGCCATGCTCCGCATCAAGGCGGACGTTGACGGGCAGAACAAGATCGTCGCGCTGAACCGCGGCCTGCAACAGGTGGGCACCACGGCCGCTGGTGTGACCGGCGCTATGCGGGGCATGACAGGCGCTGCAGCCGGCCTCTCCGGCGCGCTGGGCACCCTTGCCCCGCTGCTCAGTGCAGCCGGCCTGGCGAGCATGGTGAAGGGCACACTGGAGGCCGGCGATCGCATGAACGATCTGGCGCAGTCCACCGGCGTATCGGTCGAGGCATTGAGCCGGTTCAACAAGGCCGCAGCGGTGAGCGGCACCAACCTTGAGGGCGTCAGCAAGGGTCTGGTCAAGCTGAACAAGGCAATGCTGGATGCTGCGACGGGCGGCAAAGCATCATCTGCCACGTTCAGCGCGCTGGGCATCAGCGTGAAGAACGCAGACGGCACGCTCAAGTCCGCCGATCAGGTGATGCTTGAGGTGGCCAACCGCTTCAAGGCGATGCCTGACGGTGCGGCCAAGACGGCTTTGGCGCTCAGGCTGTTCGGCAAGTCCGGTGCGGAGCTGGTGCCGCTGCTCAACATGGGCGGCGATGCCATCGACAAGATGAGCACCAAGATGACCACCGCCTTTGCGCAGAAGGCGGATGAGTACAACGACAAGCTGGCCATCCTCGGCGGCAAGGTTCGCGGCCTGGCGATGGATCTGACCATCGCGCTGCTTCCGGCGCTGAACCAGATCACCGATGCGCTCACCGTGGTGGTGAGTGGCTTTAGCCAGCTGCCGGAGCCGCTGCAGGCTGCTGCCGTGGGTGCTGCCACCCTGGCGATCGCCTGGGGGCCGCTGACCGGCCTGCTCGGCGGCAGCGTCAAGCTGTTCGCCTCTGTGGCCAACGGGCTTGAGATCATGCGTTATCAGAGCGCGCTGGCTGGTGGTGCCATCCCGATGATCACCGGCAACCTGCAGGCCATGAGCGCGGCGATCCTTGCTATCCCCGGCTGGGGATGGGCGCTGGCTGGTGTTGCTGCCCTGGGGCTGCTTAGCAAGGCGCTGTACGACAACAACGAAGGTTTCAGGAGCTGGGTCAACAACGTCGGCACGATCATCGCCAGCGACTTCCAGAACGCGATGAAGAACATGGTGGAACTGGGCTCTGCTGCTGCTCGCGGTGTCAGCCAAGCCTGGGATTGGCTCAAGGGCATGACTAGCAACGCTGCGGCGGCGATCGGCAACGCCTTCAGCGGGCCGTTCGGGTTCATCGCCAACGCTGCTAGCAGCGTGTTCGGCATTGTGCAGCGCAAGATCGCAGAACTGTGGAACAACATCCCTGCTCCGATCCGCAAGGCTCTGGGTCAAGCCGGTCAGATGGCGATCAACTCAACCCCGATTGGCTACATGGCGGGTGTGGGCGTTCGCGCTTTCCAGATGGGGCCGCAGCAGACGGTCAACCGGGCTGGTAAGGGCGACCTGCGGGGCGGCGGCGGCGGTGGCTTCACCCCCAACCTGAGCGCGCTGGAGGGCGGCGCTGGTGGTGGTGCCACGGCTGCAAAGGATGCGGCCGATAAAGCGCGGCAAGCACGCGAGGCGCTGCTGGCATCCAAGAACAAGCTGGATCAGGCCAAGGCCGAGCTGGCGCTGGTGCGCGAGCTGGACCCGATCAGGAAGATCGAGCTGGAGTATGAGGAGAAGCGCCGGGTGGTGCGCGCAGCTGCTGCTCAGGAGTTGAGCAAGGCGCTGACCATTGAGGAAGAGGCGAACATTCAGCGCACCCGCGCGATCGACCTCCAGCGCATTGGCGTGGAGGAAACAAACGCGCTGAAGGACAAATACAAGGAGCTGGGCGAGGCAGCCTATGAGGCTGCGATGAATACCTCGATCTGGAGCAGCGCAGCGGAGGCAGCCAACGGCGCGATGGTTGGCTTCCGTGATGGCATCAGCTCCTACCTCGACAGCATCGGCACGCTGGGCGAAGGCATCAGCAACCTGACTCAGAACGCCATCAAGGGACTGGAGGATGCGATCGTTTCGCTGACCACCACCGGGCAATTCAGCTTCAGGGAGTTTGCGCTTTCGATCGTGGAGGAAGTGACCCGCCTGGTCACCAGGTTGATGATCATCGCCCCGATCCTGCAGTGGCTACAGAACCTGCTGCCGGGCGGCGGCTTCCTGAGCGGTGCCGGTGCGCTTTCAGGCGGCAAGCTGTTCTCAGGCGGGATCTTCGCCAACGGTGGCGCCTTTGATCGCAACGGCCTGCAGGCATTTGCAATGGGTGGCGTGGTCAACCGCCCCACGATCTTCCCATTTGCCAACGGTGGCGCCGGCCGCCTTGGCCTGATGGGCGAAGCCGGTCCTGAGGCAATCATCCCCCTAAAACGCGGCAGTGACGGCAGACTCGGCGTATCGGGCGGCGGCAGCACCAGCGTGGTGGTGAACGTGGATGCCAAGGGCACCACCGTGCAGGGTGACAACGGCCAAGGCCAGGCGCTCGGCCGTGCCATCAGTGCTGCTGTGCAGCAGGAGCTGATCAAACAACGCCGGCCTGGCGGCCTTCTCGCGGCATAACCGATGGCAACTTTCACCTACACACCAGATTTCGGCGCCACGCGCTCCAGCCGGCCAGCGGTCACCACTGTGAAGTTCGGTGATGGCTACGAGATGCGGCAGGCGACGGGAATTAATGCCGACCTCAAAAGCTGGACGCTGACTTTTGCGGCCCGCACCGACACCGAAGCCAATGCGATCGAGGCGTTCCTTGATGCACGCGCCGGTGTTGAGAGCTTCGACTGGACGGCGCCTAACGCTGCGGCCTCGCGGAAGTACGTCTGCCGCGAATGGCAGCGCACGCTGGATGCCTGCAACCTGAACACCATCCAGGCCACCTTCGACCAGCTGGCTGAACCATGACCGCTCCCACCCCCGTCATCACCGAGCTGCAGAAACTGGCACCCAGTGCGCTGATCGAGCTGTTCGAGCTGCAGCTGTTCAGCAACCTGCACGGCGCGGCAACCACCTACCGCTTCCATGCCGGCACCAACGGTCTGCAGCAGGATCTGATCTGGGCCGGCAATACCTACAACCGCTGGCCGGTGGAGGCCACAGGCTTTGAGTACGGCGGTGGCGGCCAGCTGCCGCGGCCGAACATCAGGGTTGCCAACGTGCTGAGCACCATCACCGCGGTGCTGCTGAGCGTGAACGCGGCCACACCAGGCAACGACCTGAACGGTGCCAAGGTGACGCGGATCCGCACGCTGGCGAAGTTCCTCGATGCTGCCAACTTTCCCGGCGGCACCAACCCGACCGCAGACCCCACGGCCGAGATGCCGCGCGAGATCTACTACGTCGATCGGAAGGTGACGGAGAACCGCGAGCTGGTCGAGTTCGAGCTGGCCTCAGCCCTTGACCTGGTGGGGATGCGCCTGCCCCGGCGCCAGACCATTCAGAACGTCTGCCAATGGGGCTATCGCTCAGCCGAGTGCGGATACACCGGCGGGCCGGTGGCGGACGTCAACGACAAGCCCACCAGCAATGCGACGCTGGACAGCTGCGGCAAGCGGCTCGCCAGCTGCAAACTGCGGTTTGGCGCCTACTCTGAGCTGCCGTTCGGTTCCTTCCCTGGCGTGGGGCAGTTCTCATGAAGCCGAAGCTTCTGGCCGCTGCACTGGAACACGCGCAGGCGGAAGCGCCGGGCGAGAGCTGCGGTCTTGAGGTGGTGGTCAAGGGTCGCCGGCGCTATTGGCCGTGTCGCAACATTGCCACCGATCCCGAGGAGATGTTCACGATCGACCCGGAAGACTACGCAGCAGCCGAGGATGCCGGCACGATCATCTCCGTGATTCACAGTCACCCGCACACACCACCGGCACCAAGCCAGGCGGATCGTGTCGCGTGCGAGCGTTCAGGGCTCCCCTGGTGGATCGTGAACCCCAACACCGGCACGTTCGACGGCTGCCAGCCTGAGGGCTACCAGGCGCCGCTGGTGGGTCGTGAGTATGCCTGGGGCGTGCTCGACTGCTGGACGCTTGTGCGCGACTGGTACACCCGCGAGTGGGGGCTGGAGCTGCCGGACTGGCCGCGGCCGACGCCGGATGCGTTCGAGGATGCGCCGATGTTCGAGGGCTGCTTCAAGGAGGCCGGTTTCCGGGAGGTGAGCCTCGAGGAGATCGAGCCGGGCGATGCCCTGCTGATGGCGCTTGACCGCAACGATGGCCGCGCCAATCACGTCGCTGTGTACTTGGGCGACCAGCTGATCATTCACCACCTGCGCGGGCGATTATCAAGCCGGGACCTGCTGGGTGGCTACTATCTGAAGCAGACCGGGAAGGTCGTGCGCCATGAAAGTCGTTAAGGTCTACGGCCGGATCGCAGAGTTTGTGGGCGCACGCAGCTTCAAGGCTGACGTGGCATCACCGGCCGAGGCAGTGCGATTTCTGCTGGCCAACTTCCCCGGCCTCGAGAAGTTCTTGGTCGATGGCGACCGCGAGGGCTACGGCTATCGCGTGCGCGTGGGCGGCCGTCCGGTGGGTGATGCCGATGAGCTGCAGATCCCAAGCGAGCGCGCCAAGACGATCAGCATCGTGCCCGTGCTGAGCGGCGCTGGTGGCGGCCTCGGGCAGATCTTTGCCGGCATTGGCCTGATTGCTGCGTCGATTCTGCTTGGTCCGGTGGGCGCGATCATCGGCGGCCTTGGTGCTGGTGTGATTGGCGGCACTGCTGCAACCATCGTCGCCGGCATCGGCTTCAGCTTGGCGCTGGGTGGTGTGGCGCAGATGCTGTCGCCGGTGCCAAAGCTCAGCACCTCAATGCCATCACAGCGGGCCAGCTATGCCGGCGCGCAGAACGGCGATCGAGCTGATCCCAAGCGGCTCGAGTCATACAGCTTCTCCGGCATCCAGAACACCTCAGCGCAGGGGCTGCCGGTGCCCATCATCTACGGCCGGGTGTGGGTCGGATCCGTCACCATAAGTGCAGGGATCGACGTGGCATGACGCAGTTCATTTCGGGCGCTGGTGGCGGCAACAGCGCCCAGAAACGCGCGGAGAAACGTGCCAAGAGGCAGCAGAAGAAGATCAAGGCGCAGCTAGATCGGATTGAAGCCAAGCTTGAACCGTACAAGCCAACAGAAGCGCCCGACAGCCTCGAGAGCGCAGCCTATGCCTACCTGCTCGACTTGATCGGAGAGGGCGAGATCCAGGGGCTGGAGAACAGCTGGCAGTCCGTGCTGCTGGATGACACGCCGCTGATGAACGCAGACGGCACGTTCAACTTCTCAGGCGTCCAGATTGAGACTCGCTACGGGACGCAGAACCAGAGCTACATCCAAGGCTTCTCCGACATTCAGCGTGAGGTCGCGGTCAACACCGAGCTGGAATACAACGCCAGTCAGGTGCGGCAGATCACAGACACCAACGTGAACGCTGCGCGCGTCACGATCACGTTGCCATCGCTGCAGTTCACGGAGGACGACGGCGACATCGTGGGCACGTCCGTGCGCATCACGGTCGATGTGCAATACAACGGCGGCAGCTACAGCACCGTGATCGACGACACGATCACCGGCAAGTCCAGCTCGGCCTATCAGCGGGACTACCGCTTCCCGATTGGAGGCGCGTTCCCGGTGAACGTCCGCGTCACGCGACTGACCGAAGATTCAACTTCAGTGCGGCTGCAGAACCAGACCTTCTGGACGGCCTACACCGAGATCATCGACCAGAAGCTGCGCTACCCCAACACCGCATTGGTGGCGCTGAAGTTCGATGCGCAGCAGTTCGGTGCCATCCCAACCCGCGCCTATCTGATGCGTGGCATCAAGGTGGCGATCCCAAGCAACGCCACGGTGGACACCTCCACCTATCCGGGGCGGATCACCTACAGCGGCGTCTGGGGCGGTACGTTCGCAGCGGCGCAGTGGACATCGGACCCGGCCTGGTGCCTGTGGGATCTGCTCACCAACACCCGCTACGGCGCCGGGCTGCCGGCAGCCTCGCTTGATAAGTTCAGCTTCTACGCGATCAGCCAATACTGCAACGAGCTGTTGCCTAATGGCTTTGGCGGCTATGAGCCGCGCTTCTCCTGCAACGTGAACATCCAGACGGAGGAGGAAGCGTTCAACCTGATCGAGGAGATGACGACCATCTTCCGCGGTATGGCGTGGTGGTCGGCCGGCTCCGTTGCGCTGAGCTGCGATCGGCCGGTGGATAGCAGCTACCTGCTCACCCCGGCCAACGTGGTGGAGGGGCTGTTTGTCTATGAGGGCTCCAGCCTGAAGTCTCGGCACACGGTCTGCATCGTCCAGTACATGGACATGGACAAGCGGGACGTGGCCTATGAGTACGTCGAAGATGCCGCGGCCGTCTCTAAATACGGCCTGATCGTCTCGCAGCTGTCGGCCTTTGCCTGCAACAGCAGGGCACAGGCTCGGCGCGTGGGTGAATGGCTTCTCTACACCGAGCAGAACGAAACCGAGACCGTCACGTTCTCCGTGGCGCTCGATGCCGGCATCCTGCTGCGCCCCGGCATGGTGATCGAGATTGCAGATCCGCTGCGCGCTGGCGAACGCCGCGGCGGCCGGATCATGGCGGCCACCAGCACCACGATCACGCTGGACGATGACCTGAACATCACCGGCGCCGCTGAGCTATCGGTGATCCTGCCTGATGGCACCATCGCCACGCGCGGCATCCAGTCGATCAGCAACCGCGTGGTGACGGTCACCAATGCCTTCACGACCTTGCCGGCCGTGGGCTCCATCTGGGTGATCGAGACCACCGACATCCTGACTTCAACCTGGCGCGTGGTCAGCATCACCGAGGGCGATCAGGGTGTCTTCCAGGTGACGGCGCTGGCCTACAACGCCTCGAAGTTCGACTACATCGAGCGTGATGTGCCGCTGGAGCGGCGCGATGTCACGAACCTTTCAGCACAGCCGGACGCACCCATCAACCTGCGGGTGACGGAAAACCTCTACGAGTCAGGCTCGACCGTGCTGGTGCGCGTGAACCTGAGCTTCAACCCTGTGCAACGCGCGGCCGGTTATGTGGTCGCCTACAAGGCTGGCGAGGACAACTGGATCACGCTGCCGGAGACCACCTCACCGGAGATCTCGCTGCCTGATGCGCGTGAGGTGCGGCATTACTTTCGCGTTCAGGCGGTCTCATCGCTGGGCGTGCGCTCCTCCACCGCCGAGATCTCCTATGAGGTGATCGGCAAGACGGCAGTGCCTGTGAACGTGAGCGGCGTCTCACTGCTGCCGATTGACCAGGCCAGCGCCATCATCAGCTGGACGCAGGCGCCGGATCTCGATGTGCGCGTCGGTGGCAAGGTGCTAATCCGCCACACCCCGCTGCTGGTCGGTGCGCTGTGGGAGGAGGCCGCCGAGATCGTGCCATCAGCGGCTGGCAACCAGACGCAGAAGCAGGTGCCGCTGCTTGAGGGCACTTACCTGCTGAAGTTCGAGGACTCGACCGGCAACCGCTCCCTCGAGGCCACCACGATCGTCACAGACCTGCCGGAGCCGCAGCCGCGCCTGCTGATCCAAACCTATGCCGAGGACCAGGAGGTTCCGAAGTTCCAGGGCAACTACACCGACATGTTCTACAGCGAGGAGCTGGACGGTCTGGTGATCTCGACCGGCCTGGCGGTGGACAGCATGGCCACAGATAACAACTGGGACGGTCTGGCCTCTATCGACAGCGTGGGCGGCGTGCTCAGCTCCGGTGAGTATGAGTTTGGCTCGACGCTTAGCCTGCCGGGCACTTTCGACGTGAACCTGCTCCGGCGCTTTGTCACCCGCCCCTACCTGCCGGGTGATCTTTGGGACGACCATCTCAACCTGATCGACACCTGGGACCTGATCGACGGTGCCGCACCCGACCGCGTGAACGCGCGGCTCTACGTCCGCTCGACACCGGACGATCCATCCGGCACACCAACCTGGGGCAGCTGGCGGGAGTTCAGCAACGCGCTGGTGCGCGGCCGTGGCTTTCAGTTCAAGGTGCAGGCCACCAGCGACGACCCGACGCAGAACATCGTGGTGGACGAGCTGGGCTGCACCGTCGAGATCCAGCAGCGCGTGGAGCAGTCCGCCGTTCTCACGAGTCCTACCGCCAGTTACTCCGTACCCTTTGAAAACAATTTCTACCAGGCACCAAGCGTTGGTATCACTGCTCTCAACATGGGCACAGGCGACTACTTCGAGCTGGGTAGCGTGACACGCACGGGTTTCCAAGTAACATTCAGGAACAGTGCCGGCAGTGCCGTGGCTCGCAACTTCACCTACACGGCCGTGGGGCACGGCAAGGAGGTCTAACGAGTGGCGCAGCACGACTACAGCATTGCTAACCAGTCCGGCCTTGCCTTCCGGCAGGACCTGAACAACGCGCTGGCGGCGATCGTCAGCCAGAACAGCGGCGCAACAGAGCCCAGTACGCTGTATGCCTACCAGCTGTGGGCGGACACCACGGCCAACGTGCTGAAGATCCGCAACGCGGCGAACACCGCGTGGATCAACATTGGCACCTCGCTGGGCAGCACGCACCTCGGTTTGGCGCCTACTGCTTCCCCCAGCTTCTCGGGAACTGCGACGTTCTCGGGCAGCATCAACATGTCCGGCACCGGCTATCTCGACATCCCGACCGGCACCACAGCGCAGCGGCCCGGCACGCCCAACTCGGGCATGATCCGCTTCAACAGCACGCTGTCGCAGTTTGAAGGGCACAACGGCACAGCATGGGGGCAGCTTGGCGGTGGTGCTACAGGCGGTGGATCTGACACGGTGTTCATCGAGAACGGCCAAACCGTCACTACCAACTACACGCTGAGCACCGGGAAAAATGCAGTTTCTGCCGGACCCGTTACGATCAACTCGGGTATCACCGTGACGGTGCCCTCTGGCGCCAGCTGGGTGGTCGTCTAGGAGGTAACACCATGCCAATCACAATTAACGGATCAGGCACCGTCACCGGCATCAGTGCTGGGGGATTGCCTGATGGTGTCATCACGACGGATGACATTGCAGCTAATGCGGTCACGCTGGGCAAGATCGGCGCCACCGAGCAGGGTCAACTCTGCAAAGCCTGGGTGAACTTCAACGGCACTGGCACTGTGGCGATCAGGGCTAGCTTCAACGTGAGCAGCATTACTGATAACGGGACGGGGGACTATACGGTGAACTTCACGAACGCTTTGGCGGATGCAAATTACGTCGCTGTTGCCTTAGCAGATGGAGGAGGAGGTATCGCTAACTATGAACATTGGGGTGGTGGAGCAGGTGCTTACTCTTCTACCTTCTGGCGAGGCAGTATGGCTGCCGATAAAGCTTTTTGTCACGCCGCAATTTTCCGCTAACCCATCATGAAACGAATCATCTACCCCACACCTGAAGGCGGCGTAGCGGTGATCATCCCCGCCGAGACCGTCGAACTGGCACTGAAAGACGTGCCTGAAGGCGTCCCCTACGAGATCGTCGATGCTGACGAGATCCCCTCTGATCGCTTCTTCCGTGGCGCTTGGACGATGGGTGACTGCTGCATCGAACACGACCTTGAGAAGTGCAAAGAGATCGGCCACCAGCATCGCCGTCAGCAACGCGCTGAAGAGTTCGCACCACACGATGAAGTGATCGCTAAACAGATCCCCGGCGTGGATGCTGTGGAGGCTGAAGCAGCCCGTCAGCAGATCCGCGAGAAGTACGCCGCTGTGCAAGACGCGATTGAAGAGGCGTCTACCCCAGATGAAATCAAGGCTGCCCTGGAGGTGACCCCATGACACTCAGATTGAATGGATCAACATCGGGCTACACCGAGATCGACGCACCGGCAGTAGCAGGCTCCAACACGCTGGTGCTGCCTGGTGGCAACGGCTCCGCTGATCAGGTGCTGGCAACCAACGGCAGCGGCACGCTCAGCTTCGTGGATCGTGGCCGGATGGTGCTGGAGACTGCCAAGGCATCAACCAGTGGCACCTCGATTGACTTCACCGGGATTCCGAGTTGGGTGAAGCGGGTGACGGTGATGCTTAACGGGGTGAGCACGAATGGTACGAGCGTGGTACAGATTCAGCTTGGACATTCTGGTGGCATCGAAACTAGCGGTTATCTAGGCTCGGCTTCCTATATCTCGTCAACTCTAAATACCACGGGCAGCACAAATCTTTCATCTGGCTTTATTACAACATTTGGCAGTGCTAGTAACATAAGACACGGTTCTATTGTAGTTCAAGCCATTTCTGGCAATATTTGGTCTGCAAATGGAGCCATTGGGTTGTCCGATATCGGCTCGGTGCAATTTACAACTGGCACTAAATCCCTCTCTGGCACCCTAGACCGCATCCGCATCACCACCGTGAACGGCACCGACACCTTTGACGCGGGGTCGATCAACATTCTCTACGAGGGCTGATTATGAGCACCTTAAAAACAACCAACCTTCAAAACCCTTCAGCAGGCTCACCAGCGATTGTGCTGGCGTCTGATGGCACGGCAACAGCTCAGCTCAGCAGCATCAACGGTGGACCGCTGGCTGGGGCGAGGAATCGCATCATCAATGGGGATATGAAGATTGATCAAAGGAATGCTGGAGCGAGTGTGACAGTTAATGTTGCAAGCAGCGTTTTTTCAGTAGATAGATGGTTTGGATATGGTCAAGCAACTGACGGCGTATTTACATTGCAGCAATCAACGGATACTCCAGCAGGATTTGTAAACTCATTAAAAGCAACTGTTACTACGGCAGATGCTTCTATTGGAGCGAGTCAAATCTATTTGCTTACTCAGATTGTTGAGGCAAACAACATTGATGATCTTGATTGGGGCAAAGCAACCGCAAAATCAGCAACGCTTTCTTTCTGGGTTAAATCTTCACTTACTGGAACGTTTGGTGGCTCCATAACAAACAACAGTAACTTCTCATATCCATTTTCTTATTCCATTTCGGCTGCTAATACTTGGGAATACAAAACAGTCTCAGTCACGGGTCCAACAAGTGGTACCTGGGGAACAGGGGTAAATGCTGGTTTAACTGTTCGACTGGCATTAGGAGCAGGGTCTTCTCAAGTTGGTACGGCAGGTGCTTGGACTGGAAGCCATTTATTTGGTGTAACAGGTCAAGTTAATGTCATTGGCACTCTTAACGCCACCTTCTACATCACCGGCGTGCAACTTGAAGCCGGCAGCGTCGCCACCCCATTTGAGCGCAGGAGCTACGGGCAGGAGCTGGCGTTGTGTCAGAGGTATTATTTCAAAAACACCTATTGGGGTCAGGGCAACGGCGATACTACAAACATTGCCAATGTTAATGTAACTTTGCCAGTTACAATGAGGGCTCAGCCGTCAGTGACTAACGATGCCGACACAAACGGCATTGCCGCAAATGGCAACCTTTACAATTTGACAGCAGCATCTGCTCAAATTCAAAATGGTTGGTGGTGGGGACACCACGGGTATGTAAGTATAACTACAAATGCTCAAATCACTAGGTGGACTGCTTGTTCCGCCAGAATTTTAAACTTTCAAGCCTCTGCTGAGCTGTGATTATGTCTTACACCTACCAACTGATCGCTCCAGTCGGCGGCTTTGCTGAAGTCACCTCAGTCCGCCGCTCTGACGGCTGGGCAATCCCCTTCGACCCCGCCAACACCGACTACCAGGCGTACCTGGAGTGGGTCGCTGCCGGCAACACCCCCTTGCCTGCCCCTGAACCCGAACCAGCCCCAGTGCTCACCACTGAGCAGAAGCTCGAGGCTGCGGGCCTCACCGTGGCGGAGCTGCGCGAGCTGTTCGGCCTCCCTGCCCCTGACGCCTGATGGCAGTACGCAGCAAGACCGGCACCGGGCGGCTCGATCACAAGGCTGGGCCGCCTAAGACCACACGGCAGGGATACGGCCAACATTCGCGGCCACGCCGCAGAGGCCGCAAGAAACTCCGGGGACAAGGCCGCTAACTCCCGCTTGCCATCACCACGATGAGGCGGCACCGTCCGCCTCGTTACGATGTGATCGACGCAGGGCGCCCCGATGGTGGACGAACCCAAAACCGTTGGCGGAGTGCTCGCTGCTTCTCTCCCGGCAGCACTCGCAGCAGGCATGGTGGCCATCGGGGCGCTGCTGATCTCGATGCAGGTGCAGTCCGCCAGGATCGAGGCCACGCTGGTGCAGATGGCCAAGTCGGTGGATGAGCTGAAGACTGATGCGCGCTCGCAGCTGGCGGAGCTGGATCAGCGCGTGCGTGCCCTTGAAATGAAGCCCTAACGTTGGAGCACCAACATGGATGCCATGAGCCCCGAAACCGTCGCCGCGATCGCCATCATCGTCGCTGCCGGCTCTGAGCTGATCGCCATCAGCCCCCTGAAGTCCAACAGCTGGCTGCAGCTGATCCTGCAGGCCGCACGCCTCGCCTTTCCGAAGCGCCGCTGACATGGCCAACACCGCGCCGATCACGCTTGAGCAGCTGTTTCGGTTCTATCGCGGGCTGCCACACCAGGCTGCTGCCATCCAGCAGCTGGAGCAGGATCTCGCGGTGAACGGCTACGCAGCAGCAATGCGGCGCGATCGGGCATGGTTCAACACCTGGAGCCAAGACGGCAAGCAGGCTGACCTCGGCGCGGCCCTGAAGCTCATTCAAGAGTTCGAGGGCTGCCACCTCGATGCCTACCCCGATCCGGCCAGCGGTGGCGCACCGTGGACGATCGGCTGGGGCACCACGCGCTACAGCGACGGCCGGCCGGTGCAGAAGGGTGATCGGATCAACCGCGTCGAGGCCGACATGCTGCTGCGGCAGGAGGTGGATCAGATCGCCGGCAAGCTCCGCAGCACCATCCCCTACTGGGTGGAGATGACCGATGCGCAGAAGTGCGCGCTCATCAGCTTCGCCTACAACCTCGGCTCTGGGTTTTACGGCGCCAAAGGTTTCGAGACCATCAGCAAGCGGCTGCGCGAAAAGGACTGGGCCGGTGTGCCCGATGCCCTGCTGCTCTACCGCAACCCTGGCACCAACGTTGAGGCCGGCCTCAAGCGGCGCCGCATCGCAGAAGGTGACCTGTGGGGCCGCGAGCGGCAGACCAGCGGGCCCATCGAGGCGATGTTCACGCCTGAAAGCCCGTTCTCGCATCGCATCACCCCGCACATCACCTACGGCGAGTTTGCGCTCGGCCAAGAGGCGCGCAGATTCGACCATCAGCACCAGTGCGATACAGCGCTGAAGCTGGCGCAGTTTCTCGAGAAGGTGCGCGCGCAGTTCGGTGGCCGGCCGGTGGTAATCACCTCGGGCTATCGCAACGCTCAGGTCAATCGCCAAGTAGGCGGGGCAAGCCAGTCGGAGCACCTTTACAGCCGCCCCATGGAAGGGGCTGTGGACTTTGTGATTGACGGAGTTGACATGATGGCCGTGCAAGCTTGGTGCGATCGCGAATGGCCGTTCTCGCTGGGCTATGCGGCACCGCAGTTCATTCATCTTGGACGCCGCTCTGACGGTCAACGCCGTCGCTGGGACTACGCCTAAGCTGCAGCCGCCCTTTATGCCCCGCATGGTTCTGCCCGACCACCAGATCCGCTGGTTCTGCCAAAAGCACGCCATGGTAGTGCCTTTCTCGGAAGATCAGCTCAACCCAGCCAGCTATGACGTGCTGCTAGGCGATCGGCTGATGATTGAAGTGCCCGAGCACCGCGATCTGCAGATTCACGGGATCGCCGGCCACACTGCTGAGGATCCGTACTGGCTGCAGCCTGGTGAGTTCGTGCTCGCTCAGACGCAGGAGATCTTCAACATTCCCGACAGCGTAGCCGCGCAGTTTGTGCTGAAGTCAAGCCGCGCACGCGAGGGCCTTGAGCATCTGCTGGCCGGCTGGTGCGATCCAGGGTGGCATGGCAGCCGCCTGACGCTCGAGCTGAGCAACGCGCGCAAAATGCACCCGATTGCGATCTGGCCCGGCATGAAGATCGGCCAGATGGTGTTTCACAAGATGGAGGGCATCCCTGGCCGCAGCTATGCGGTGACTGGCCGCTACAACGGCGACCTGGCGGTGACCGCCAGCAAGGGCTAGCCCGTTATCTGGTGGCGAAGCGGCGCCATGCGTTGGCGGTGGATCCTGCCCGGTGCCTCAGCCGGATCGTCCAGCGGGATCAGTGTGTAGTCATCGCAGCCGTGGCTCTCAGCGAAGTGCTGCGCCGAGATGTGGGTGGGGAACGGCCCGACGTGCCACGGGCCGATGCGGAGGACGTATTGCATGGTGGGAGTAGCGAGCGGCTAGGTCGGCCGATCAGGCCATCATGGCCTCGATCGTGAAGGCCAGGTCAGGGTCGCGGTTGCAGGCTTCGTCCAGAGCGGCGTCAAAGCAGGCGTTGAAAACTTCCTCAGCGATCAGCTGGCGGATCAGCTCGAGCAGATCGGCGGTGGCAAGGGTGGTCAGCTTGGCGGTGAAGGTGGCGAGCATCGGTTGGTTGGCTGTCGATGTGTGAACTATACACCGCCCACGGGGCACCCTCCCCCTCGGCAGCGACCCGTTCACAATCCGTCACAGTGGCTGTTCCTGTTCCCGTCGCTACCGTGGCACCAGCGGCGGCCAGCCCATGCGGGCGTTCTACCTCGAGATCTCCGCCAAGCTCATCATCCGATCCGACACCGACCCCGACGACCTGCCGGCTGACATCTACTCCCAGCTGGCTGAGTTCATCCCGTCCGATGAGGACATCATCGACATCGAGGTGAACGCCATCCCCCTCCCGCCGGACCTCTGTGGATCAGCACCACATTGATGAGACCCGCCTGGTCACCCGGCGATCGGCCCGTGATCAGATCCACCTCGCCTGGAGCTACCGCTGCGCCTACTGCGGCGATCAGCTGGGCCGCAGCCCCACCCTCGACCACGTTGTGCCCAAGGTTCACGGCGGCCTTACCGTGCGGGAGAACCTGGTCTCCTGTTGCCTGATGTGCAACAGCCAGAAAGGCCACAAGTCCTGGATCGACTGGTACAGGCAGCAGCCCTTCTGGTCTGCGCTCGGAGAGTGGGCAATCGCGCAGTGGGTGGCTGGCGAGGGCTATAGTGACGGCTCCTGAACTTCAGCTCAGGGGCGTCCGCTGCGGCCGGCAGCGGTGAGGCTGACACCGCGTGAGGACCAGCCACCGGCCACCCCTATCAAGGCAGGATCCGACTGCAGACGTACAGCGCGATCCAGCACGTCACCCAATACTCAATCGACAAAATCAGGATGTCGTGCAGCATCAGCGCGCCAGCAGGTGGTCCAGGTATAACTCCGCCTGCCATAGGTCGCTTGAGTAGCGGCAGATCCCACCAACGCAGCTGCGGTAGTAGATCTCGCCATGCACCGGCATGAGCGTCTCGATGTAGCCGCCATCTCGATCGGTGCGGCTGATCACCTCCGGTCCGAACATCGCCCGTGCTCCTGATCTTCCTTCAGTCTGCCGGCAGGAACACCTCGCATCGGGTGGCGTAGCGGCCGCCGCTCTGCTTCGCCTCTGGGAAGTCCAGGCTGCAGCGTTTCCGCGCTTGGTCCCATTGCACGCAGTCCCAGCACATCCGCGGCTCCGTCACCGGCCTGATGCGCACCACCGCTGCGTTGTAGATCGAGTGGGCGCGCAGCAGCGCATCCTGCAGCCGGATGGCGCCGGTGTCGGCCTCGAGCTGGTGTTCAGGCTTCGGCCCGAGCACCACCCGGCAGTGCCACGTCCGATCTGCGCTATCGCAGAACAGCAGCAGCCTGCCGGCGTGGAGGCTGATCATTCTTCCTCGCCGTAGCTGGGCTGGTGGTAGAGGCGCTCCAGCAGCATTGACGCTGGCTCCCGCTCACCATTGGTGACGTAGCAGGCCACATCATCCGTAGGATCGGCCGCCACGAACACGGTCGGCCAAAGGTGCTCCTTCACCACCACCAAGCTGGTGCGGGGGCTGCGGACCAGGATCCACAGCGCCAGTCGCTCGATCAGGTTCAGACCGGGCAGGTGCATCATCCCTCCAGTTTGCCGAGCAGGCGGTTGAGATACCACCGCGCCTTGGCAAGTGAGACCGTCTCCCCCTTGTGGCGCTCCCGCCAGGTGTACTTGATCACGTTGCCTTTGCAGTAGCCGCGAAACTCCTCCGGTGTCAGCGCAGCCTCGATCGCGTCGATGCACTCGAGGCCGCCCATCCGGTAGTGATCGGGGTTGATCTGATCAGTCATTGACCCATGCCCATTGCCTACGCGCGCAGATGCGCGCTGCATGATGCTTGCTGATGCCATACCGAATGGCCAGCTTGCCGTAGCTCATCCCATCAGCGCGCAGCCTGCGAAGCTCACGGACCTTCTCAGGAGTTAACACTGCTGCGATGTTTTTCTCGCCACGGCCGAATGGTTGCGGCGTCCGCTTCACCAATCCGTGCCGGGCATAAACCAGCAGCGGATCATCGGCCGGTACATGCTCAGCTAGCCGATCGGCCAGCTCTAGGCATAACGCTCGCCAGTTCATCGCCACTTATCTCCAAGCAACTGCTGACGGCAGACCTCGATCGCCTGCTGCGCCTGCTTCTGGCTGAACACCGACTCGGTGGCATCCATGGCGCGCACCACGCGGGCGAGCAGCTCGGGGTAAGGCGTGTCGCGAAAGTTGGCCGCCAGATCGTGGGCAAACTCATCCCACAGGCCGGTGTAAGTGCTGCGCAGCGGGTGGCCGTAGGGCAGCTGATCGCGGCCGCTGTGCTGATAGAGGCTCTCCATCATGTCGGCGCGTTGCTGGTCCAGCTGTTGGGAAGTCATGAGGACATCAGGGCTTGAAGAATGTTGAGCAGCTCCTCGCGGCGCGCGGAGATGTGCGGATGGCTTGGCAGGTTTGCCAACTGATCCAGGCGAACCCGCAGCAGGTTGCCCAGTCGCACACGCTCCTCTTGCCGACCGGCATTGAACATGCCGGAATCGCTGATCAGGGCTTCCAGTTTGGCGCGGATGTGGTCAGCCATCACGCCACCTCCACCGTGGCGCCCGGCCAGCGGTTCTGCGCGTAGCGGATCGCGTGCCGCTTACTCTCGGCGCGAGTGATCCAGGTCATCGGCCTGGCGCCTACGGGGTAGACGATCAGGCGAAACTCTTTGGTGCGGGTCTTGGGCCGCGGCCGGCTGATGCCGTCGCCGTGCTTGCTGGTGGGTTCATCCTCTGCCCATTGCCAGGGCAACATCGCTCCGGTGACTTCAGGCATGGCAGTTGGGATCGGTGACGGTTTCAGGGTTCAGCCATTCCAGCTCTGACCACCACGGCAGCCAAGACTGAGCAGCGATGGCCTTGGCCTCGCACAAGCTGTGGGCCGTGATGCACTCCACCACGTTGGCGCTGCGGATCTGGAAGTAAAAGCGGCGTTCAGTCATCGAGCTGCTCCAGTGCGCGGCGGATGGTGTCACTGCGACCGTTGACATAAAGGCACCCGCTGGATTCAGCTTCACGCAACGCCTCCAGCGCCTGCTCCTTCAAACTCGGCGGCTTGGGGCGGCGCTGCTCTTGGATGTGGCTCACCAACATTCGCCGCTGGTGCTTGGTGCCACAGACAGGATCTGTCAGTGCAATGGCACAGCACGCTTCCAACTCCTGATCTGCTCCCCATTGGGCAACAAGCACAAAAATTTCTCGAAGGCTTAACGACAAATTGTTCCAGTACGACACCAGCTCAGTGGGTGGTGTGATGGGGTGTGTCACTTGCGCACCTCCACCAGCTGCTGGTTGCCGGAGTGGGTGGCGCCGGACTGGTTGCCGGACTCGATGCCGATCATGGCGAACACAGCCGCGACGATCAGCAGGCAGATGGCGTTGTTGAGGCGGTTCATGGTGGTGTTTGTGGAGTAGAGGGAGAGCCCCGGAGGGCTCAGGCGGCGATGAACGCCTCGACTTGGCGGCGGTCATACCAACGAGTGCCGTTTCCTCCGATTTCCACGATCAGCAGGCTGCCCCAGAATTCGACAAACTGGTCGAGGGTGTAGCCGGCTTTCTCCAGGGTGTAGAGGATGTCGGCGGTGAGGAAGGCGGGGCTGGTCATGACTGAGGAGCGGTGGCCTCGTTGGCCGTGCGCTAAGTATGCCCCCTTGCCGGGGCACTGCGCTAATCGCTGTGACAGTTCTTCACACTGGCTCTACTTCCGGCACCTGCAGCTGCACCGGCACCCGCAGGCATGGCTTGCTCTGGCCGCTCGGCCCCAGCCGCTCCCAGCCGCAGATGTAGGTGGGCACTTCCAGCTCCACCGTGTTCCACGTCTTGCCGCAGCTCCGGCAGCGCCGCTTGCGCACCGTATGGTCTGGATGGGCGTTGTTCACGCCTTCCACCGTGCTGCTGTCGTTCCCGCACTTGGGGCACTTCACAGGTTCGCTATCGTGCATGTGTACCCCGCCACGGTAGCACTGTGAACTTCGGAGAGTGGATGGCGGTTCAGCTCACGCCAGAGCAGCAGTTCGAGATCGAAAAACAAGCCCGCACCCTGCTCGATAGCAAGGATGCGGGCGCCATGGCCGCGGCTCTCCTCAAACAAGCCTGCTACCAGCAGCAGCTGCTGCAGCAGGCCGTCAACGAGATCGCACGCCTCGAGTGTGAGCTGATGAAGCTCTAGAACAGATCAGCCTCGGTGATCTCGCTCACCACGCCGTCAGTCGCCTTGGCCAGGCTCTGAGCGGCGCTCTGCGCGGTCACCGGGGGCACCCAGTCACGCGGCGGCTGCGCCACTGCGCTCACATAGGCGAGGCCCTTGCTGCTGGTCTTCTTCCAGCCGCTGATCGGCACCTGCACGCTGCCGTACTGATCAGGCGTCTGGCTCATCACGAACGCGCAGAAGGCGTCCAGCTCCTCCACCTTCACGTTCATCATCCCGGAGAAGTCCAGCTTGCTCTCGGGTTTGGTGCTCTTGAAGATGCTCAGGTTCAGCTTGAAGCTCATGGTCTCGGTTGATTGGGTGGATTGTTTGGCATCCCGCGCAGGTTCCGAAGCTCATACGCCTCGACCTCCGCGACGGGATACAGCACGCGGCCTCCGATCTTGACGAACCTCGGCCCACGGTTCTGGCTGCGCCAGTTGTCGAGCGTGCTCAGCGTGACGACACCACGCCACCGCTCAGCCAGCTCACGCGGCTGGAGATAACCAGCCTCAGAAGATTTCGTCATCAAGCACTCCCTCCTTCTCCTCTACTGTCGCCGTCTTGGCGATCTTCTGGTTCAACTCTTCAATGCTGGCCTTCACCGGCGCCTCGGTGATCGTCACCGGCTCCACGTCGAGCACCTCCTCCTGCGTCTGGATGCCCACCAGCAGCTCCGGGATGTACAGCCGGCCCCAGAAGGCCGCGGCGCGATACCGGATCATCAGCTCGGGCATGGTCTGCCACTTGCTGCCGCTTTTGGTGGCCCAGCCTTCCTTCTTGGCCATCGCCATGCTCACGGTCGGACCCTTGAGATCCTTCCCGCTGCTCAGCTCGGTGGCCTCGCAGTAGCAGGCCATGCTGTCGCCCTCGCCGCTGATCTCATACCGCAGCGGGCTGAAGCGCCCGCAGCCGTTGATCAGGCCGATGATGAACTGGCTCGACCAGCTCGGCCGGCCGTGGATGATGTGGAGATTTTGGACAACAACGAAGGGTGACATCCGCATTCGATGCGCAATCTCTAAGGCAACCAAGCAGTTTGCAAAGCCTGCTTGCCCTTGGAACTGCGGCGGCACCAGCGTGGAACTGGCAAGCGACTTGGCCATCCGTTGCGCGTCCTCGAACGCCGCGATGCCGCTAAAGGCTGAGCCGTTGGTGGTCGTGAGTGCTGTGGACTGATCAGACATGAGCGTATTCACCAAAAAGTTGGGTTTTGGCTGCAGCGTGCGCAGCTCTTGCCTCCTCGGCGGTGTCGAACATGCCGAGGTGAACGCAGGTGCGGTCTTTGTAGACGTAAGCCTGAAACCTGCCAGACGACTTCCGCTGGTGGATGCCGTTCGTGAACTTGTTTGCGCAGTTTTGGCTGCGGGTAGCTAGTCGCAGGTTTTCGGGGCGATTGTTGGTTTTGTCGCGGTCGATGTGGTCAACGTCGAAATCGCCAGGATCGGCACAGTTACAGATTGCCCAGATGATGCGATGTGCCAAGAAGGACACGCCGCAAATCCTGACAGCCAGATAGCCGCCACGCATGGGTGACCCGACAGGATCGCCCGCTTTGCGGCCACCGCCAGCATTGAGCTTGCGAATTAGGGTGCTATCGCTGCGCACCGCAAACCTGCGGCGCAACTCTGTGATTGGTGGAAGCGGTTTGGCTTTCATGGTCAGAAGGTCTCGATCTCGGTGATGGTGGGCATGGATCCATCCGGCCGCGGCCGCATCCAAGGCGGCAGGCTGATGGTCTCGATCTGGTCGCTGTAACCAGGCCAGCTGTTGGCGGCCTTGCAGGCGGCCAGCGTCTCAAGGTCGAGCCGCGCCTGCTTGGTGCCGGCCACCACCATCTCCACGTCTGCGGCATAGACCGCGACTGCATGGGGTGGTTTCTTCTCCACCACGATGAAGATGAACTGATCCGGGCACTGGCCTGTCGCCTGCGTCAGCCCGCCCAGATACCAGCTGGCCTGGACGTGATACCGCCAGTTGGCGATCGACTTCCTGAAGCCTGCCGGGCTCGCATCCTCAGTGGTCTTGAGGTCCACGATCAGGCTGCCGTCATCGGTCAGCCAATCCGGCCGGCATTTGCACTGCAGACCCGTGGCCTCATCGGTCCACATGTGCGTGGTCTCAGCCTTGCCTGGCAACGCCAGCAGCATCGCAGCAGCAGGGTGGCGGAACACAGAGTGCGCCATCGCCATCACCTGATCGGCGTCGGCCTTGCTGATCACCGTCCGGCCGGTGGCAGCCACGCTGAAGGCTTCCCATTCCGCCTTCCCTTGCTTGGTGCGGCGGTCGATGCCCTCCGGCGCCATCACATAACGCTGGTCCCACTGGTCCAGCTCTAAGACGTGGGTGTGCAGTGCAGTGCCGATCAGCATCGCTGGCGTCGGCTCAGGCTCCACCCGGTTCGGGTCCAGATACCGCGCCCAGTAATGCAGCGGGCTGCGTGCCACCAGATCGAGGTGGCTTTTCGATACCGCGCTGTGGCGGTGGTATTCGGCGTTCTCCAATCCCTCCCAGTCTTCGGGGCTCTCAGAGCTTACCATTGGTTCCTCCCTTGTCACTCCTCTTCCCGCTAAGCCACTGAAATCATTTGGCTTTCCGGGCTTCGACTCGGATACCACTACGGCGATCTCGGGTCTAGTCCAATGAGTCTCACTCTCCGTCACTACCAACAGCGCGCTGTTCACGATCTCCGCCTCGCCTTCCGCGATGGCGCACGCGCTCCGTTGTTTGTCATGTGCACCGGAGGAGGCAAGACAATCGTCATGGCCGAAATTCTCCGTTCACTGGCGACCCGCGGCCGCAGCGCCTTTGTCCTGGTCCACCGCCGTGAACTGATCGCCCAGACCAGCCACAAGCTGGACCTGGCCGGTGTCGAGCACGGCATCATCGCCGCTGGTCACCCTGGTGCAAATGCACCAATTCAGGTCGCATCTGTGCAAACGCTCGCCCGCAGGCTGGAGCGTGTCACCACCTCCCCCGATCTGATCCTGATTGATGAGGCGCACCACGCCACCGCAGGCAGCTGGGCAAGCGTGATCGGCCACTGGCCTGATGCCCTCCGCCTTGGAGTCACCGCTACCCCCGTTCGACTGGATGGTCGCGGCCTGTCGGCAGTCTTCGACCGCCTTGTTCTCGGCCCGTCTGTCGCGGACCTTGTTTTTCTGGGCTATCTCAGCCCGGCGAGGATCTACGCGCCTCCCGTGCGTGCAGATCTGAACAGACTCGCCAAACGTGCAGGCGATTTCGCAGCGGGGGATTGCGCTGAGCGCATGGATCGCCCCACCGTCATCGGTAATGCAATCGAGCATTACCGGCGCCTGGCCGCTGGGCAGCGCGCGATCGCGTTCTGCTGCACCGTTCAGCACGCAGAGCACGTCGCTGGATCGTTCCGCGCAGCAGGCATCGCCGCGGCCACGCTGCTGGGCTCATCACCAGATCGTGATCAGATCGTGAACCGCTTCGCCACCGGCGAGCTGCAGGTGCTGGTCACCGTCGATGTGGTCTCCGAAGGCTTCGACATCCCGGCCGCCAGCTGCGCCATCTTGCTGCGCCCCACCGCCAGCCTCGGCCTCTACCTGCAGCAGGTTGGCCGCGTACTCAGGCCAGCACCAGGCAAGCAGTCAGCAGTGATCCTCGATCACGTCGGCAACGTCCACCGGCATGGCTTCCCCGATGATCCGCGCGACTGGTCGCTGGACGATCGCCTCCGCTCTGGCCGCGGTGGTGGCCAGGCAGCGCCATCAGTGCGCACCTGCCCCAGCTGCTTCGCTGCGTTCAAGCCGGCGCCCACCTGCCCTGTGTGCGGCGCAGCATGTGCGCCACCACCCAAGCAGCTCCGCCAGGTGGATGGTGAGCTGCGCGAGCTGAAGCGCACCGCCAAGGTGATCGAGTTCGAAGAGCGCCACGCCAAGCGCACTGAAGTCGGTCGCGCTCGCACTCTCACGCAGCTGCTCCAGGTCGCTAAGAACCGCGGCTACTCGCCCGGATGGGCCTATCGGATCCACAATGCGCGCAGCCGATCAGCCTGACGTGGCCAACGCCGAGACCGACCTGCAGCAGCGCATCCGCCTGGCGCTCGGTCTGCGGCCTGATCTGCGCCTGTTCCGCAACCAGGTTGGCCAGCTGCCAGACCCCCGCACCGGCAGGCCCGTGCAGTTCGGTCTCGCACGCGGATCCGCAGATCTAATCGGCTGGCGCACAGTGGTGGTGACACCTGAGATGGTCGGCCAGCGGATTGCCGTGTTCACCAGCATCGAGGTCAAGACGGCAACGGGCCGGCTGGCGCCTACGCAGCAGCAGTGGCTCCATGCCGTGCGAGCTGGTGGTGGTGTGGCCGGCGTGGCGCGTTCCGTTGGCGATGCGTTGCGCATGGTCGAAATGCCGCTAGAGTTTCCCCAGCGATCCCCCAGCGATCCCCATGCAGCCTAAGCGCCAACAGCGCCGCACCATCACCCTCGACCTGCCACCCGAGCAGATCGCCTGGCTCGATCAGCAGGCCGGCCTCCTCCTATCCCGCTCAGCTTTTGTTCGGCAGCTCATCGCTAACGCCATGCAGCAGGAGCAGAAATGACGGAGTGCCCGCAAGGTGATTGCCCACTGCGAGCTGGCATGGAAGCTGTCAAGCATTGCCACCGTATGCAATGCGGCCTCAGCCTTTCCCTAGAAGGTTCCGATCGCTTCAAGCGCAAGATGCGCGCCCAACTGGCGGACCTGATCACCGCCGATGTGCTCTATCAGGCATACACCGGCGAGGAGGACATCTACAAACTCGATCGCATCCGCGGATGTTCAATTAACGATCCACTGATCACCAATGCTGCCAAACATTGGCCGGATCGTCTTCGCGCGCTCGAGGCCAAACGCAAGCAAGAAATAGAAGACAACCGCCTCGCAGTTCAGCAGTACACGCTCGGCCTTTTCTGATGACCCGCATCACAGATCTCGCTATCGGCCACTGGCCGTCAATCCTTGGCGCCCTTGCTGGTCTCTCCAGCGATCAGCTCACTGACAAGCATCAGCCCTGCCCGCTGTGCGGTGGTGAGGATCGCTATCGCTTCGACGACCAAGACGGCTCCGGCTCCTGGTTCTGCAATCAGTGCGGCGGCAAGAACCAGTCCGGTGGTGCCGGCAATGGCATGGATCTCCTCCTTCGCCGCACCGGCTGGACCTTTGCCGAAGCAGCCAAGCGCATCGAGCAGCACCTCGGCATCGCCCCGCAGCGCCCAACACCTCCAACCAAGGGCGCCGAGAACGTCTGGCGCTACAGCGACAGCTTCCTGGTCTGCCGCTTCCCCGGCAAGAAGATCCGCCCCCTTTGGTGGTCCGGCAGCCGCTGGGAATGGAAGGCCCCACCAGCGCCTCGACCGCTGCTCAACCTCGACCAGCTGCGCAGTCGCACCGGCACCGTCCTCATCGTTGAAGGCGAGAAGGCAGCCGATGCAGCAGCCAAGCTCTACCCCCGCGCTGTCGTCACCACCTGGCCATCAGGTTGCAAGGCGATCGACAAGGCTGACTGGTCACCACTGGCCGGCCGTCGCGTCATCCTCTGGCCTGATGCTGATGCCGTTGGCCAGCAGGCTATGGATCGCCTCGCGCAGCTGCTGCTCCGCCTCCCCGTCGATCGCGTGCAGATGGTCACCCCACCAGCAGGCTCACCTGAAGGCTGGGATCTGGCTGATGCCACCTGGACGCCAGAGGAGGCCGCGGCCTACATCAAGGCCAACCTTTCCTCTTTCCTCGAGCTGGATCCTGAGCTGCCCGAGCAGCCGGAACTGCAGGGCGAGCCCGACACCGAGCCGGACCTTCCCGATCTCGATGCAAATCGCCATTTCACCTGCCTCGGTTTCGATGGTGATGCCTACTACTACCGCCCGCACAACACCGGCCAGGTGGTGCGCCTCACCCGCGCATCGCACACCTCAACCAACCTGGTCTCTCTTGCCGGTCTGAAGTATTGGCGCGAGCTATGCCCGACTGATCGTGGTGGCGTTGACTGGACAAAGGCCGCATCCATGCTGTTTGCGATCAACGCTGAACGTGGCTTCTACAACCCCGATCGGATCCGCGGCCGCGGCGCATGGTGGGATGAGAAGCGCACCATCCTTCACCTCGGTGATGAGCTGGTGGTCGATGGCAAGCGTCACCCCGTTCTTAAACCCTTCAAGTCGAAATACCTCTACCAGCGCATGTCAGAGCTGGAGGGGCCGGGCTCAACCAAGCCGCTGAGCGATGCCGAGGCCCTCGTTATCTGCGAGCTGGCCGAACGCTTCCACTGGGAGGTGCCAGCATCCGGCCTGCTCCTCGCCGGTTGGGTCACCCTTGCGCCGATCTGCGGCGCCCTCCCCTGGCGGCCGCACGCTTGGCTCACTGCAGCAGCTGGATCCGGCAAGTCCGCCATCCTCGATCGCTACGTCGCCATCCTGCTCGGTGACATGGGCCTCATCGTTGCCGGCAACACCACTGAGGCCGGCCTCCGCCAGACCCTCCGCTGTGATGCTCTGCCTGTTGTGTTCGATGAGGCCGAGTCCAACGAGAAGGCCGATCAGGTGCGGATGCAGAACATCCTCGCGCTGGCTCGTGTTGCGTCCAGTGAGTCTCACGCAACCATGCTCAAGGGCAGCCCCGGTGGTGATGTCACCCGCTTCAACATCCGCTCGATGTTCCTGATGTCATCCATCGCCACCGCTCTCAAGCAGGGCGCCGATCGCAGCCGCTTCGCTCAGCTCACCCTGCGCTCACCGAACGAGTTGCCCAAGGCCGAGCGCATCGCCCACTGGGAGCAGCTGGACCGCGATCTCGATCGCCACATCACCAACGAGACAGCTCGCAGGCTCATCGCGCGCACCGTTTCGCTGATCCCCACCATCCGCGCCAGCGTCCGCATCTTCACCAAGGCCGCGGCTGAACATTTCGACTCGCAGCGCCTCGGTGATCAGTACGGCACCCTCCTCGCCGGCGCGTGGTCGCTGATGTCCAGCGAGGTGCCCACACCAGAGCAGGCGCGCACCCTCATCGATCAGAACGATTGGGAGCCCTACAGCCAAACCACTGAGGTGCCCGATGAGCAACGCTGCATCCAGCGCATCCTCCAACATCAGGTCCGAGTTGAGACTGATGAGAAAACCGTCACCCGCACCCTGGGTGAGCTGGTCGAGATCGTCGGCCACACCATGAACGACATGGACGTGTCCAGCCGCCAGGCTCAGGAGAGCCTCGGGAGGCATGGTCTGCGGGTCGATAAGGACGCCGATCAGCTGCTGGTCAGCAACACCGCCGAGGCGTTGGCATCGATCCTGCGTGACACCCCCTGGTCTCACAGTTGGGCAACAGTGCTCGGCCGCTTGCCCGGTGCGAGCAAGGCAGGGGCCACCCGTTTCAGGGGTGTGGGGGCCATCTCCAGGGCGATTGCGTTACGGATTTCGGCCTTGCAACGGGGGTGAAACAGGGGCTGTTACGGCTCAAATCCCTTGCGCTGCAACGGGTTAGCAAAAAGCGTAACGGTGTAACGGTTTTTGGCCGACATACTCTCTCTCTCTTACAGAGAGACATGTGTGTGTGAACCCTCTTAGACCCCCCTTTATAAATAATTCTATTCTTAAAAATAGTTGTTACATGGTTACGGGGGGCTCAGACCCGCTGCCCCGCAATCGGTCTTGATGTAACACCCCCTGTTACGCAGGCGTTACAAGCGTGACGGTCAAGCTCACGCCATTTCGCTTCCTTGGCTCGGCCTCCCTGCCTACCCTTGGCGCATGGCGACCCTCACCCTCGACATCCAGTCAGAGCTGCCCAAGGCCATCAGGTGGACCGACACCATGACCAAGCAGCTTCCCTTCGCCATCAGCCAGGCGCTCAACGCCTCAGCGTTCGACGTGCGCACCGCACTCAACGGCGCCACCCGCCAATACTTCGACAAGCCCAACAAGTTCACACAGTCCGCCTTCCTGGTGCAGAAGACCAACAAGCGGGAGCTGGAGGCCAAGGTCTTCGCCAACGATCAGCAGGGCCGTGACCGCGCGCGTTACCTGCGCTTCGGCATCCATGGTGGTGCTCGACCGCAGAAGGGCTTCGAGCGCAAGTTCCTCGCTGAGATTGTGGGCACGCGCACTATCCCCGCAGGCGCACAGCTGCAGCCCACATCGCTGGTCAAGCGCGATGGCTCGGGCAACGTGAGCCTCAGCACCATCAAGCGCATCCAGAAGGGACTGAACGGCAACGCACGCGGTGGCTTCTTTGTTGGCACACCCAAGGGCGGCGATCGCCCGGCCGGTATCTACCGCCGCAGCCGCGAGCAGCTGTTCCCCTACTTCATCGCCACCGAGCAGCGCAGCAGGTATCGGCCACGCTTCCCAATGGCTGAGATCGGCTCCAAGGCCGTTCAGCGTCGATTTGGGGACTACCTACGCAGCAGCCTCGAGAAGGCCGTTGCAAGCGCACGCTGAGGCCGCTCGCGGGTCCTCCCGGCGCCATCGGTCGTGGGTAATTCGCGCG
>Ga0255148_1000132_pt1 | contig 30654 bp, 40 predicted proteins | sample Atl_Miss_RepB_8h_FD_183024 | JGI IMG/M metagenome (GOLD analysis project Ga0255148, IMG submission 183024) | Freshwater microbial communities from Altamaha River, Georgia, United States - Atl_Miss_RepB_8h | ecosystem: Environmental > Aquatic > Freshwater > River | place: USA: Georgia | collected...
TAGACAATTGCGCTGCCATTGTTGAGCTCGCACAAGTCTAGATCATATTTAAACGAAAAGTATAAATCAATCATTTGGAACCCCTTTGTTTTGCTTTGCGTTGCTATGCGTGATTGCATAGTGGCTTTATTATCGGGCAAGACAATAGATTGTCAAGCCCAAAACAGCAAAATATTTATAAATCGTATCGCCCAAGACAATAGAAAAAACCTATCCAAACGGGACATAAAAAGCCCTTTAAAACATGGGCAAAGCATAGGTAAGCAAAGCCCAAGTAGGCCGGAAAACATAGGCAAACCCTTCATTACTTGATTTTCCCGAAAAGAATCAAGTAACCCTTAGATTGCCTGAAACCTAAGGCAAGCAAAGGGAAGGGAAAGGGGAAAGGGCAAGCCCCGAAAAGGGCAGCAAACCCTAAAGGCCGCAAAAAGAATAGAACCCCTGAATGCCTTATCTACAAAGGGAAAGATAATGTAAAGCATAAGGGAAGAATAAACAGAAGGGCAAGCCAAAAGGTCAGGCAATCGGCAAGCCTGAACAATCGCAAAACACCAAAATGACCGGGGCATCACCCAAACCAAAACCACCCCATTCCAACCCCCCCAGGATTAATTGACTGGGAAATGGGAGGGGGTAGGGCTGGAAGTAGGGGGAAATCGGGGGGCCCAATCCCCCATTCCCAAATTTTTTACAAAAACTTTTCCCCCTCTCCCTTGCGACAACAAAAGAAAGTGGTAGTATCTGTGTACCAAGACGGGTGTGTACTGGATGAATGAGTGGGTAGCCGTGTTGGGTGTTAAGCCAGCATACGAGGATGTTGACGTGGGCAGTTTTCTGGCTTTCCTGTCTGCCGTAGTTGAAGACCGAATCGTGCCCGACTGTGGATAAGTGGGGTGTAAAAATAAAAAAATTTGCTTCGCAAAGAAAGGACTTGTATGGAATGGGAATGGAGCTTGGTTGATCCTCTGCTGGATGTGGAGGAGATTATCCTGATGTGCGACGAGAACTATGGTCCGGAGTCTGAGGGGTTTTTGACTCGGGATCGTGGGTTGTACCGCAAGAACCTGACGGTTGCGGCGGCGTACCAGAAGTTTGATCGCTCTCGGGAGTTCCTGGCTGTGGCTAAGACTGTGCCTGGATATAAGAGGGTGGTGCATGATGGCTTTGTGGATTTGGTTACTGCCAAGCCTGAGATTATTGGGTTTTGTTGGTTTGACCGTGGCGGGTTTACTACCTATGCGCCTGAGGAGATTTCTAATGCAAAGTTCCATCATGTCCGGTTGGACTTGTCGCCCCGCTTGCGTGTTCGCCTAATTAATGAGATGATTGACCAACATATCCTGTGGGCAGGTGACTGGGGTGTTCCTGTTATCTGCTCGACAAGTATCCGTGGGGAGCATAGTGCTTTTATGCGGATACATGAGAAGCGTGGATTTAAGGTCCATGGGTCGTATGCTTGGATTCGTACTAAGGATGGATTGGAATGGATGAAGTCCCAGCAAAAGTAAGACGGGCGCAGAAGAAGGCGATTGACATTGCTACTGGCAAGCGGGAGCTTGTTAACCCGTCTGCCGTGAATGCTGCTACTGAATACGGTGCTCTATTTAATAAGTTGAATAGGGACCGCTTGGGGGCTGGGTTGCCTCCGTTGAAGACGGCTATGGAAGTTCTCATTGAGACGATGCAAACAGATGAGATTTCTTTGAAGGAAAAGGCTAGAATTGCCGAAAAGCTGGCTCAGTTTGAATCTTCTAGAGCGCCTGTAATGACCATTGAGTATGTGCAGAACATGCAGATGGAGAACCAGGATGATCCGGAAGGTGCTTTGGATGATTTCCTGCAAGCCCTGAGAAAGGTCTGATATGCCCCTGGTTAAGAGCAAGTCTGAGAAGGCTTTTAAGAAGAACGTCAAGGCTGAGATGAAGGCGGGTAAACCGCAGAAGCAAGCCGTGGCGATTGCGTACTCGGTCAAACGAGAGGCTTCCAAACCGAAAGGAAAGAAATGAGCGGCTATACCTCTGGAAACAACGCCCCCACTCTGATGGCTCAAGCGCCCAATCGTCGTGGGAATATTGACAAACATCCTGCCAAAAAAGGCGGCGGCGTTACTGCGGTGACTCGTCCCCAAGGCTCTCTGTCTCAACCTGCTGGCAAGCAAGGCGCTCCCAAAGCGGGTGGCAATCCTAGCGCTGGTCGTGGGCAAAAGGTCATGGTTTCCAAGCCTGAGTGCTATGACAAGACCCCCAACAACAGTGCCTACATGGACAAATCTGTCAAAAACTACTTGGGGTAATCTATGTCTGGATATGGAAAAATCATCAATGGTGGCGCTCAGATGCGTAAAGGCGTGACAGGCGAAATCAATCAGAAGATTGATAACATGAAAGCCGCCCGTGCCCGAGCTAAAGGTATTGCTGATCAAGTCACTGATGCCTACAAAGTGCGTACTCTGTCTTCTCAGCATACCAATGAAGTGAAGCAGTTTGGTCAGTTCAAGAAGCCCTCAGTTCCAAAGAATGTTTAATGAAAGGTAAAGCATGGCAACGTATGACATTGAAGCACTAAAAGCAGACCTACCTTCGGCAAAAGAGCTAGCGCAGTTTGTGTATGACCGTACACAGATTGCGCTTGACCTTATTGGCAAGCCAAAGGACGAGCAGTACCAAGTCGCCAAGAATGCTTTGGAGGGGAAGAAGGTTCCTTCTGAGTATTTGACGGTTGAAAACCCTTATGTGGACAAAAAGGAGTTGGTTCCTGAGGACCCTATTCCTACATTGCCCCCTCGTTCTCCTGACCTGCCAAGCCGTGAGGCTCAGATTCATTTCTTTGGTGCTACCAATATGCCACACCCTCTTGACCCTCAGTCAGATCGGCGTGTGGCTATTGACTTCCGCAAGTATGAGAATGGCGTGATCACTTTCCAAGTGATGGGGCCTCTTGAGAAGGTTGCGGTAGGTGAGCGCTTGAACAAGTATGGGCAAAAACAGCCTGAGAAATACACTTGGCTTGACCCCCGCACACCGGAGCAGGTGGTTCGCAATGCTGATGGCACATTTACAAGTCTAGGTCGTGGTCTGTATACCTACTGCGTGGGTGAAAAAGGAGCCGGTATTTGGCCTCTGATTGACCGTGATATTGTGAAAGCCAACCAAGCCAACATTGCTAACCCCTGGGCATAAATGCACGATTACTCATCTACTTTCCGTAAGCGACTTGCGGATCAGGTGGAGGTGTGCGCCCGTAAGACTTTGGAGAAACTCCAAAAGGATCTTATGGGGGAGAGCAAGCTGACCGCCCAAGAGGTCTACTACCTGACCTCAGCGGCTAATATTCTCTTGCAGATGCGGGACGAATATGGCGAAAAGTGAAGCCAGTGACTACATACAGCCCATTTACAACGAAAGGGCAATGAAGTATCTAGTCCTGGCGGCTGGGGGGAAGCAGAAACTCCTGAAGCTCGATGCCGATGGACTGCGAAAAATGAAGAGGGCGAGAGATCAAATCGCCAAGGACATGCAGTTCAACCAGCTAAAGTGGTTTCGCCCCTTCCCCTACCAAAAGGAATTCTTCCGTACCGGCAAGACGCACACACGCCGTGGGATGATTGCGGCTAACCGTGCTGGCAAAACCGTGGCATCCACCTTTGAAGCTGCTTACCATTTGACCGGCGAGTACCCCAAAGATTGGGAAGGCAAAGTCTGGGACCGCCCCATCATTGCCATGTGTTCAGGCGAATCTTGGGAACAGGTCGCTAAGACCTTGCAAAGTAAGCTGCTTGGATGCGATGACATCAAGCAGATGTACAAGCTAGGGACTGGTAGCATTCCTCGATCAACCATTGATGTCAAAAGTATTCGTTCTGACGGGGCAAATGTATTGGCTATTGAGGTTTGGCACAAGTCTGGTGGCAAGTCCAAGCTGTACTTTTCCAACTACACCCAGCAGGTGCGGCACTTGCAGGGTTTTGAGTTGGATTTGGTCTTGCTAGACGAGCAACCGCCAGACGAGACATTCTCAGAATTGGTGGTTCGTACTGCCCAACGGATGGGCCAGGTTATTTGCTCGTTTACCCCGCTTAAGGGCATGACCGGTTTGGTCAGGAAGTTCTGGGATCAGATTGACGGCTATTCCCATGTGCGGGTGACTTGGGATGACATTCCCTATGTGAACGAGTGGGGGGAGAACTTCTTCTCCAAGGAAGAGCGGGAGCAGTTGGCTCGAGACTTTATGCCTTGGGAGCGGGAAGCTCGGATGAAGGGCATTCCGCTGATTGGCAAGGGGGTGGTGTTTCCTTTGCTGGAATGGCCTATTTATGGTGGATTAGACCTCAGGAATAATTCGAGCCTTGAGCGGCTGATTTCCTTTGACTTGGGACAAAAAAATGACCCGACCGTTATTTCGTTCTTTTTCCGTGATCCAGTCGAAGAGATTATCTACCTTCACAGGCAGGTCACTATCTCTTCAGGGGAAACGACTGATGAATATGTCCATTACCTGCTTGACCGTGAAAGCAGGGGTGTCCCGATTGCGCTTCCGCACGATGCTAATCAGGCTGGGCGTTATACCCTATCGGAACAGACGGTACGTGAGGTTTTTGAAGAAAACTATGGTCTGAATGTCATCCCTGGCGCTATTCTCAACCCCCCCAATGATCAGGGCAAAGTAACTAACCACAAATCCTACGGGATTAATATAATGCGGTTAATGATGGAGCGTGGGACGCTAAAAGTCCATGAATCCTGCACGGAATTCTTGGATGAGGCTCGAAACTACGCCATCGACGAAAACGGGCGGTTTAGTGATCCCGATGACCACATTGACTCTGCCCGAATCGGCATTCTTGCGTTGATCCAAGGACATGGTGAGGCGCATGTTGGCATGGTAAAGAGTTTTGAACACAAACGGCTGTCGCCCATAGAGGGAAGGTTACAAAGGATTTAACATGCTCGACAAACAAAATATCGTTGTTGATAGTCTAGAGTCGCCCCCTCAGAACAAGGGTATCGAATACAAAGTCGCCCACGAGGTCTACCTCAAAATGGTGGACTACCTGCGACTGACGCAAGCCAAGAACACTCTTAACCGGATGTCGGCTTACCAGTACTTGCAGGTGCAGGTTGCCAACTCCACCGAGGCTATCCGTGGCATTGACTACATCCACCCAGTGGTGACTCCAGGCGTTGATTACGCTACAGCCGTCATCACTAAATGCCTGATGCCTTCCGGCAAAGTGGACTTTATGTTTGACCGGTTCTCGGAAAAGGATGACCTGCAAGCCCGTCAGGCCACCGAGATGGTTAAGTACATGCTCAACAGCAAGAATGACTCTTACCAAGTGATTCGTGACTGGGCGCAGGGTGCTTTGCTCAACAAGAACGGTATTGTGATGATCTCTCCTATTCGGGAGCCAATCACCCAATACAAAGAAGTTGAGGGAACCAAAGATCAGCTACGTGCTTTTGAGATCATGGCGGCTGACAAGGGCTTAACTGCCAAGCGTCAGAACATGCGTAAGATTGATGTCAACCTCGAGGGCGTGGCGCAGGAAATGGCGATGGATGACAGCCCAGAAATGGTGGCTGACAGCATTAATGCCAACTCGATCTACCGTGCCAAGTACAAGCTGACCGGATACTCCACCACGGTGCGTATCAAGCAGGTTGCCCAGCACTACTTTGTCTGCAACCCGACTATTAGCACCATTCAAGATCAAGACTTTGTGGGGTTCTATGACCCCATGACTATCCATGAAGCTAAAGCCCAGTTTCCTTATATTGATCTTGAGAAATTTGCTGATCATGCAGCTTACGGCCCCGCTGGTGCTTATCAAGCTGGCGCTCTCGAGAATGATCTGGCCCTTCACGCTCGAGATTCGACACCGGTCCCAGGACAAGGAGTGATCGCCTCCCAAGGCGCTGACCGCTACAGCCGTGTGGTGATGTTGACCACTGCCTGGATTCGCCGTGATGTGGACGGTGACGGCGAAGAAGAGATCATTGAGGTTTGCTTCTCTGGCTCCTACATCCTGTACATCAAGGAAGTGGACTTCATTCCTCTCGCCAACATGTGCCCCAAACCTTTGGTGGGCAACTTCTTTGGCTATTCCCTTGCCGAGCGGCTTATTCCAATGCAGGAATACGCCACCGCCATTGCCCGTGCCGAAATGGCCTTTGCAATGCAAGCCTCTACTCCACGGATTGGGGTTAACCCTGAGTTCATGGATGCTGAAGAAATCCAGCGGGGTGTTTCGGCAATGTTTATTTTGGATCGCAAGTTTGATCCGACCAAGCACGTATTTGAGTTCCAGCCCATGCAGGGCAACTTGGGCTATGTAGAGTCTTCGATGGCTCGGTTTGAAAAAGACACCATGGCAATGATTGGCATGACCAGCCCTGGTGATGTTCTGAACCCTGAGGTAATGAAAGACGGCAATTCCGGCTACAAGTTGCAGTTGGCTATGGGCCCAAACCAGCTTATCCAAGACGAGATGGTCAAGAACTGCGCTATTGGCTTGCGGGAAGCTATCTACATCATTTGGAAGACGCTGATCCAATACTCGGATGACTACAACATCCAGCAGTTGGCGGCGGTTTGTGGGGAAGGCCAGCCTTTCTTGGATGCTTTAAGCATGGAGAACTACGAGTTCATTGACCGCAAGCAGATTTCCATAGATTTGGCTCTTGGCTTCCTGTCGGACGAAAACCGCCTAACCCGCCAGCAGTTGATCATGCAGACCCAGCAACAGTTTGCGGCTATGGTTGGTCAGCTTGACCCTTCCGTTCCAGAGCTATTCTACAAAGTGCGCCGTCCGTTTGAGGATACCTTGCGGGTCTTGGGTGTTCGGGATGTGGATTCGTATCTGCCCACTCTCGAGGAAGCAGCCAAGATTATCCAGTCCATGGCTCAGAAGCCTCCCTCACCAGAGCAAGCCAAGATGCAAGCACAGGCCAAGGAGCAGGAAACTAAGGCCGTGCTCAACCAGGCTAACACTGAATTGGCGCTTAAGAAGGCGCAAGACATTGACACCGACAACATGTTTGAGGCAATGGCGGCTAAGGCTGGCAAGCTCAAGGCGGTTCAGGTCGATTAATTGGAGAAAGGCAAAGCAATGTTATTGGAAAGAATCCGAGAATATTTCAACCGTAGAAGCAATCAGCGGGATGCTGAGAAAGGAGCCACGCCGGAGAGACGGACACTAGCCATTCAGAATGGTGAGACGGCAGGACGACTGCTGGCTAACCAAGATTTTGCATTGATGTTTAACCTGTACAGGTTCGACATGCTGAGTCAGCTTGAGGATTCAGCGACTGACGAGGAAAGAATACGCAACGCTCACTATGTTGCTGGGGTCCGAGATTTCGTCTCCTTCGTGGAAAAAACGGAATATATCGGGAAATTGGCACAAAAAAATGTGCAACAAACTAATGAAATGGGTTAATATATGACAGACGTAAGTGCGACTGAAGCACCCGCCACTGTGCAAACTGGTAGTCCTGAGGATGCCATCGCTGCGATGATTGCCGCCAATCGGCGTAACGGTCCGCAGGTTGAGGGCAGTACCCCGCCACCAGCAGGACAAGAAGAGGCGAAAGCCGAATCCCCTGAGGCGGCTCCTGTTGAGGAAGCCGAACCTGAAGATGGTAATACTGAGGCAGAAGGATCAGTAGAGTCCGAGGAAGTGGAAGAGGCCACCGATGGTGTAACCGACCCAATTAATTTCTTGGAGTTTGCGGAAGCCAATCCTGACATGCTTTGGCGTATTCCGAACAAAGACGCACCAAACGGCTTTGTGGAGATACCCGTAAGCAAGGCAGCGGCTATCCTAGGTCAAGGTAGTGCTATCCATGAAAATGCTCGCAAACTTAAAGCTGAGAAGGCTGAGTTTGAAGAAGAAGTTGCAAAGCGGCGCAATGAACTTGATGGTTTGCAGATTGGTTTAGAGCTGACCATTGTTCCTCAGTTGCAATCAGCGGCTGATGAGCTAATCACGCTCCAATCCTATAACCAGCAATGGGCAAAGATTCGTGATACTGCATCAGATGAAGTCCAACGGTCTGAAGCTGAAGCGGCTATCCGAACCAATCTCCAGTTAATTCAGGAGAAGTCCGAGTTCATTAAGTCGAACAGGCCAAAGGTTGAACAGTTCTACCAGCACCGAACCCAAATGGTTCAGGCTGAACTTGACAGGGCTCGTCAGAGCTTTTCAGACAAAGAATTGAGCAACAAGGCTAATTTCACGGAACTCCGTGACAAGCTGGCAAAGGATTGGAAGGCGGCTAACAGTACGTTTATTCCTGGTGTGCCAAACATTGATTTGGTGAGCAGTGATGAATATTTGTTGGGTTTGATCCGTGATGGCATGAAGTTCCGTGAGGGACCGAAAGTCAAGAATGTCGGGGGTTCCCTGGCGGCGGCAAGCAAACCTGTAGCCAAGGCCAAGACTGCGCCGGAAGATGCAACTGTCGAACTTCAAAAGAAGGCCAAGACTGGCGATAAGAATGCCCAGCGTGATCTTTTGGCAACCATGCTTATGGCTAACAAGAACCGCCGTAAGTAATCTTTAGGAGTTTTGAAATGGCAACAATCACCTCTGCAAACCTTGGTAACGGCGCAGGTCCGTACCAAACCGACATCGTGGTCAAAGACCTTGACTTGACCGTCTCTAACTATGTGAAGGACCGCACTCCGGTCACTAACATGGCTATGAGCAAAAAGCGCAAGATCAACTCGACCCTGCACATTTGGCCCATCGACTACTTCCGCACCCCCAGCCTGAACGCCAAGCTGGAAGGCGCTGCTGTGTCGTCTTCTGCCGCACAAAGCAACACCCGTGCAAACTTGGGTAACTACACCCAGATTTTCACCACCATCATTGGTGCAACCGGTACTGCCCGTGCTGTTGAGCAAGCTGGTGGCGATCCCCAGGCTTACCAAGAGGTCAAGCAATTGACCGAAATCATGTTCGACGTTGAACTTCAGATGGTTCGTGCTGACGGTGCTTCTATCAAGTACTCTGGTCAGTCGGCTACTCAAGGCGCAACGCCCAACGATGGTCGCCGTTTTGGTTCGCTGTACTCTTTTGCAGGTACTCGCTCCGGCAACGACACGGACGGCACTTCTGTGCTGAACCTTGCCGCTTCCGACAGCAACGACACCACTTCAGCAGTGGCAACCAACACCCCGTTCAACGGCTCCTTGCCTAACGCCGGTCTTGGTTACTTCACCTTCTCGTCTGGTGTGACTCTTCAGCAATTCAGCCCCTACCTGTACAAGCAGTTAGTGACTACCGCTGAACAGCGCTTCAATGCCAAGATCACCAACATGGTGGTTCCCACATCGATGCGTACTCACATCTCGGACATGATGCCGACTAGCCGTTCTATCAACCGTTTTAATCCGGCTGACAAGGGCGACACAATCAGCACCTACGAGGGTGACTTCAACTACACCTATCAGATCGATGACTGCTGGGTCATGGATCAGACTGGTGCTGACAACACTTCTGCCCTGTTCATGAACCCTGATGTTATTCAGTGGGGTTCCTTGCGTGAACTCGGCCCGAACAACGAAGTGTTCTCCAACGCTGACGCTTCGCTTGACCAGTACATCATGGAAGGTACGCTCATTGTGCGTAACCCCGCTGGTGTGGCTGTGTTGGCTGCGATTTCGCCTACTGGTGCAACTGTGACGGGTCCCCGTCCTTCTGCTCAAGTTCAGCGTTATCTCACCTGATAGCGTCCAAGGCATTACGCTTTCTGAAGGGGGTTGGCGACAGCCCCCTTTGGTAAGGAGTAAAGCAATGGAACTGAACCTGAACAACGAAGAAGCCAAAGTAAACGAGGACTACTACCTTAAGGGCAACCTTGAGGCGGGAGTTGAGGGCGTTCTACGCAAGAACGACAAACTCTACAACGAGGTGAAATCGGGTACATGGTCGCAGACCTTTGACACCGCAAACATCTCCTACAAGATTGGGGCTCAGGACGGCGTTCGGTACATCCAGTTTGACCAAAAGAACGTCGAGTCTATTCGCCAAGACTGCAAGAACATGCGTGAGTTCTACAAGCAACACGGGACGGACAATCCCTTCTTTGCCGGAACCTTCCATGCCATGAACCTGCCCAAGTGCTTTGCCCATGAGATCAGTTCCAAATGGTTTGATAATCGCCCTTGGGAACTTATCAAGAAAGACAAGAAAGACAAGATTCTTTTCTACGCTATCGTGAACGAATATTACTCAGATTTCGTTTGCCACCCTAGCGGAAAAATCCCTCTTCCTTATAATCCAATCATTCCGACCAAATGAGGATGAAGCATGGTCCCTTACCTTCAATCGGCTAATTCCCTGGTTAGCAGAATAGCCCAATGGGTTGGGTCCATTCCTCAATCAATCGGGATCAATGCATCGTCTTTTGACAGCAATACCAAGGTCATTACGACCAGCTCCAATCCCACATCTGCCGTGATTGCTGGGGACTTCATCGGTCCAAACCTGATGGGTCCATACACCTTGGTATTGTCTGTCACCTCCACAACCATCACGGTCAGCGATCCTGATGGCGTGTGGACTGACCTCACCTATCCAACTGCAATTCTGTCTTTGCCTCGTTCTGACACCATGCAGATTCTTGCATCGGTGCAGTTGGCAGAACTGAAAATGCGTACTTTGGAAATTCCTGCTTTGCGTTCTGACCCGTACGATGATGCTTACCCAAGCACTCTGCTGACAGACGCAAACGGATTTGCCCCGATTCCTGCCGACATGAACTGGCCTATTCTCTTTTTCCAAGAGACACCGAACAGCCAAGTTCAACCAGGCACTCCCGCCGCTTCATATGGTCCTTGGATCATCTACGACCGTGTTGGCGACCGTGAGATTATTCGTCGCCGGATGATTGACCAGCTTTATGTTCGGCCTTTTGGTGTGCCTCGAGTCATCCGTGCATCGTTCTCTGAGGTCGGGCAAAAATATGTTTTCACCCCTAATCCTGGTGAAGGCTGCGTCATCAAGGCTTATTACCAAAAGACATTCCCGTTCCTTTTGGGAATTACTGGTGATGCCCTTGAGCCTGTCGTGCAAACAAACGCTGTTCTGAATAGCTTCCCTGAAGGCTATTTCTACGGTACTTTGTGGGCTTACTACGACAAGAACAAAAACTTGGAAGAGTCGCAAAAGTGGCTGGGTCGCTTTGATGATTCGTATGGTCTGATTGAGGATCAGAACTACAAAGACAAGTGGCGTGGCGGCGATCAGCACCTCACTTCTGAGTGGCAACCCCGTGATTACCGTTACAACTTCAAGTGAGGCTAGAACATGGCAAATGAATCAGTAGGTCTGTACGGTAATACGACCACCTTTGGCGGCACATACTTTGAGTGGCTGGTTTTCCAAGAATCGGCTACAGCGCCAGCCACCCCGACCGGTGGCTCTTGGTCATTCACTACAAACATTGGCACACCTCCAGCAGGGTGGTCAAACTCCATTCCCACAAACCCAACAAACCCTGTTTGGATGTCTATTACGCTCGTTAATAGCCGTTCTACAGCAGCATTGGTTTGGTCTGCTCCTGGCCCGATTTATCGTGCAGGTCCCACAGGCCCTACGGGAAGTATCGGCCCCCAAGGCCCCACGGGTAATGTGGGACCTACGGGTAGCACGGGCAATACCGGCCCAACGGGTCCCACGGGAGCCACGGGTGCAACAGGTTCTGGCGGTGCTTTGGGCAACTATGGTGCATTCTTTGACACCACAGACCAAACTGGCTCAACAACCGAAAAAGTCGTTGCGATTGCTCAAACAACATCGGCGCAAAACATTTCCCTGTCTGGCACAGGCCGGATTGTTATTGCCACGCCAGGAACATACAAGCTGACCTATTCTGTTCAGCTAATGAACATCGGCAATTCGATTCATTACGCTGATATTTGGTTAAAGTACAACGGTTCTAACTATCCCGATTCCAACACTCGGTTCTATATCCCAGCACGAAAAAGCTCAACAGAATATGGCTATGCAGTAGCAACTGTTGACTTCATCGGAACATCCACCGCCGTCAATGATTATGTAGAACTGTATTGGGTAACTGATAGCACTCAGGTTTCGATTGAAACGTTGCCGGCGGCTGGTAGTGTTCCGGCAACACCTGGCGTTATCGTTAACGTCTCGCAGGTGATGTACACCCAAGTAGGCCCCACCGGCCCCGCTGGATCAGGCATCACATACAAAGGCACGGTTGCAAATATTGGTGATTTGCCTCCCACAGGCAACTTGGTAGGCGATGCGTATATTGTCCTGTCGAACAACCATTTGTATATTTGGAACGGTTCGTCATGGGTTGATAACGGATCCCTTGTCGGCCCCACGGGTCCCACGGGCGCTCTTGGCCCGACCGGCCCTACTGGTGCGGCTTCTACTGTTGCTGGACCCACTGGCCCCACCGGCGGCGCAGGTGTAGCAGGTCCCACAGGCCCGACCGGCACTGCTGGCCCAACTGTGTATCCGGCTACTGGTATTGCGGTTTCAACGGGGACGGGCTGGGATACTTCTTTGCTTGGCTCAATTACAGGTCAAACCCCGACTTGGAATGGCACTGCATGGACTTTGGGAGGCCCTTATTTATCGCTTGCAGGCGGCACAATGACTGGTAACATTGTGTTTGCGCCAGGCCAAACATTCCCCAATGCTGGCGTTTCGATAGGCCAGGTTTTCTTCATGGTTAATTCTTAAGGAAAAAATGAAATGGCAACAGGAATCCTAGCCCAATCAGCGCCATCAGCGGCGACCAACACGACTGTATATACAGTCACAGCGGGGAAGACTGCTTCAATCACAGTCAGTTTTCTAAATCAAACATCCGGCATGATTGCCGTGCGTCTGGCAATTGCGGCAAGCGGCACACCCACGACAAGCGAGTACCTTGAGTACGATGCAATCATCCCTGCAAATTCGGTTTTGGAAAGAGGTGGCTTAGTTGCTACTGCTACCAAAAACATCGTTGTTTATACCAGCGCTGCTGGTGCATCTGTTAGCGTGTACGGATACGAGGAGTAAACATGTCACGAACCACCAACCAACTGCCTGTTTCTGACACAACGGCAAATGCTGTAACTGTAAATTCGACAACCGGATTTTCTGCTGGTGAATTGATTTACTACAAAAACGGCGATTATGCGCCGATTTCAAATACCGCTTTGACTTCTGCTCCGTTTGATCTGACAGTAAATCAACCTTTGACTGCCAATTCGGCATTAGGTAACTATTATGTTACCGGCAATATGGCAACTCAAAACTACGGTGGCAAATGCCAAACAGTTGCAAAATTGTCAAATGGAAACCTTGTCCGTGTTTTTTTTGAATACAACACTGGCATCCCCCAATTTGAAATTTATAACCAAAGCAATGTTGAAGTAGTTGCACCAACAACAATTAATTCAACATACATCAATAACACATACACAAACATTTCTGTATCGGCTTTTGCGTCCGGCGGTTTTGTTGTTGCATGGGTAAACTCAGGTGGCGGCACAAATTGGTCTGTGAATTATGCTGTTTACAACAATAGCGGCACTTCAACTTTAGCTGCCGTTCAGGACACATCTACTGGTGGCGTTGATGTTTCAACATATATTGAAGTTTCAACAACATCAAATGATTATTTCTTCATTGTTGTTGGTGTGAGTAGTACAGTACGGGTTCGTTGCTGGACAAAAACTGGAACTGCTCAGTTTGCTTGGTACAACACATCTATCGCTTCTAGCGCTGGATGGCCTTTACGAATCTGCACAAGAAGCAATAACAACTTAGTTATGGCTATTGGTAGAAGCGGACCAAATGATGTTGCAATTCGCGTTTTGGATACATCTGGAACTGTTGTAAACAGTCAAAATTACATGCCAAGCGGAGCTTCACAAGTTCAATCACCAAGTGTTGCTTGTGATGTAATGTCTGATGGTTCAACCGTAGTTATCGTTTTTGCGTCACTTATTAGTTCAGTTTGGACTTACCAATATGTCACATTGAACAATAGTAATACTTTGAGTGCTGAATACACTTTACCGACATCAAATATAAACCCAACTTGGTCTACAGCAGGAACGCCCAACTTAACCAGCATGAATGTCAAGTGTTTTTCTAATGGCACTTGGGCATGGTTTATGAGTGATACAACATATGCAATTAACTATGCCATTTTCAACAATGCAGGAACATGTTTAACCGGTGTAAACAGCGCAAACGGAAAAGCCGCTCCTATTTTAGTGCCAGGAAGCATGTATCAACCAATTGTTCCTGGTACTGCGGTTGAAACAACAAGCGGTTTTAATTTCTATTTCCATTGTGTTAGTTATAACTCATCGTTCCAGCCGATGGTGTTTTTCAAGGTAAGTAACACAAGTTATCAGCTTGTTCCTGGTAGTTCTATTCCTGCAACAGTGGGAACTGCAACAACCAACGTTAATGCGTATTCAAAATTGGCATCAGGACCAAGCTATGCAAAATTTGTTGCTTCAACATCTTCAACTTTGTCGCAAAATTTGAGCACTCAGTTTACATCTAGTGCATCAACCATTGTAGGATCAGCATGTAATGCTCTTCATGGCTCATCTTGGAGTAATGGTTCTTATGCAATCGCATATAGAACAACTGGCAGCTTGATCAACTATGTGAATATTTACAATGCATCAAACGCATTGGTCACAACAATTAATGTTGGCATCACCACTGCTGGCTCCCCCATCGTAGAAAACAATACCATTCGAGTTGCGTGTTTGAGCAACGGTGGTTTTGCTGTTGCTTGGATTAAAGCAAGTACCAGCAATATGGCAATCTCTATATATGATTCTTCATATGTGCTGGTTAATGAAGTTGCTAGTCCAAGCATGTACAACCCAGTAAGCACGATTGATTACAACTTTGATTTAGCTGCGCTTACAGGTGGTGGATTTGTTTTTGCTTACATTTATAGCAGCGCATATTATGCTGTGTACAGCAGTGGCGGTACTTTAATAATTAACAACCCCGCCCCAACTGGTGGCTCTCCAACTAATATTGCTGTTGCGCCATCGCCATGGAACGGATTTGCATTGACATATTCAGATCAAGGTAGTTCTGTAAATCGTTTTTACATGTATTACACGATCAACGGGACTTCTTGGCAATATCCATCAGGCTGGACATTTGGCTCTAGCACTGGTGGTTATGGAAATAAAATTATGAGAGGAACCGGTTGTGGTTTATTTATTTTCCCAGGATTCACTGGTGGATCAACCACCAATTACATTTATATCTTGAATGCAGTTGCTGGTTATCAAGGAAGTTCTCAATACAGTTACAACTGCGGTGATTACCGTAGAGTTACAGTTGGAGCCGCAGGTAACGGGATGATGTGTTTTATGGAGGCCAACAATGGCGGCACATCTACTTTATACACAACCGGTTCATATAACTATGGAACAGCGCCAGCTTTGGCTCTTTTCAATATGACTGGTGTGTCTGGTAGATCTGGTTCTTCAGGTTCATGTGTTTCGTCTTTTAGTGGACCAGGTGCAAACACAATTATGTTGTACTTAAATGCAAATAATCTTCCGTCTCGTGCGGTAATTTCATTAGGCCCTTACACGGCGACAGCAAACACAGTTGCAGGTACGACAACTTCTGCAAGTTTGCCTGTAAATCCAAGCACTAACGGAACTTTAAATGGATACATTTTCCAAGGAGTTTCAGTTACTGCTGCTCCAGCAGGTGGAACAGGTATTGTTCAAACAAACGGAACCGCAACGCTGAATTCAAATTACAGCGCATCGGCTCCTTCATCAACATTTGATTACACGATGCCGAACGGCTCCGGTATTACTGGTGTTAAAGGTAACGCTGTTGGAAGAACTGTAACTTTGAAAGGAACCATGTAATGGGCGCTCCGATTGTTTCGCAAATCTTTAACCCTGTTACTGGAGTTTTCGGTACGGGTCAAATGCTTATATTTGGCGCAGGAATGTCTGGAGCTTGGACAGTTCCTGCTGGAGTAAACCGAGTCCGTGTACGCTGCTTTGGTGGTGGCGGTGGTGGCGGTGGTGGAGGCGGTGGTTTCGCATTAAAAGTCATCAACGATTTGACTGGCGTTACTAGTGTTCCTGTTTCTGTCGGCGGTGGCGGCGTTAACACTGGGGGTTCTGGCGGCACTTCATCTTTTGGGGCGTATGTTTCTGCAACTGGAGGCGGTTATACATCATCTGGCACTTCGTCAGGTGGCAGCGGAATTGGCGGTGACATCATTTCTTCTGGCGGCTCTTCCTATGGCGGCGGCACAAGTACGGGCTACGGTGGTGGTGGCGTAGGTAGCTTGTTTGGGGCTGGCGGTATCGGTTATGGTGGTGGTAGTAGCATGGGTTCAAGTGCTGCTTCTGGTGGTGGCGGCTCGTCAAACAACCAGATTGGAAATGGTGGAGCTGGCTTATTTGGTAATGGTGGCGCTGGAACTAGTCCAAGTTCGTATGTCGGTGGGGAAATGCCAAAGTCAGGTATGCCAGCATTTTCAATTGACTTCATTGGAACCGGTGGTGGTGGTGGTTCTTACACCTCTGGTGTGAACGGCGGTGGCGGCGGCGGGTTTGGTGGTCCAGGCGGTTATCCTGGCGGCGGTGGCGGCGGCGGCTATGGCCCAGGCGCTGATGGTATGGTTATTTTGGAGTGGTAATATGAAATTGAGAGTTGAAAACAATGTTGTTGTAGAAATTCTGCAAGCTATTCCAGGATTCTCTATTGAACAATCATTTCATCCTGATCTTTTGAGCCAATGTTTTGATTGGGATGGAGTTGCACAAGTCGGTTGGGTTTTGAACGAAGACGGAACATTTAGCGACCCTAACGCAACAACTGCTGCTGAAACTCCAGCAGCGGAGTAAATCGATAGAGAGAGAAAGCCATAGACCCTATCTCTCTCTTATTGATGGCGCAGTCTGCTGTTGCGGCAGTCCGGAAGGGGTGCGAGCTTTTACAGCAGGGTAAGGCAGAAATAGGAAAGATCAAGAAAGCGGTAGACGATGCCCAGGCAATTGTTAAAGAGGTCAAGGGAATATGGTCTACCATTCTTGGTTGGTTTGGTAAAAGTAAGCCCCCCGCTACCCCCGTTCCATCCGTCAAGACCCCCGAGCCAGCGCCCGTTAAGCCCGTCACCAAGAAGAAGGAACAAGAGCCAGAACTGACCTACGAGGAATATCAGACAAGGGCTATTCACGAAGTCTGTGAGCAGTTGAAGTTGTTTTTTGAGATTCGCAGGAAGCTAAAAGAGCATTGCAATGAATTGGAGGAAATCTCAAAAACCACCACGACTGTGGAGGACAGCGCCCTAGACAGGGTTGAGATTGAAATGCAGTTGGAGAATATGACCGTCCAAATCCGAGAGGCCATGGTCTACGCTCCAAAGGAATTGAGAGACATCTACAGTCGCTTCCTAAAAATGTACGATCAGATACTGGAGGAGCAGGAGTTTGCTCGGCAGTTGAAGAAGAGGCAAGAAAGGGAAGCAAGATGGCGGCGGGAACTCCTCAGAAACCACCGAATCGAACGGTCTATGGTTCTGGTGGCGGTAATGTTCGTGGTGGCATGGATATGGTGGGTGCTGATGCTCTTCTCGAACTTGCTCGGGAAGATGCGAGATGGTTCAGGACCATCATCATCGTGGTTTGCATAGTATTGTTCTTGGCGCTACCATTGGTGGTGCTGATTGCCATAGACTATAAAAAGGACAAGGCTGAGTGGCAAGCAGAGCGCCGAGCCGAAAAGGCTGAATTGAAACGACTCAAAAAGGAACTGGAAAGCAATGTCAAAGATTAAGATCGCCGTCTATGCCATCGCCCTCAACGAGGCTCATTTTGTTGACCGATTCTGTGACTCGGCAAAAGATGCAGATATTATTGTCGTTGGCGATACGGGCTCATCTGATGATACCGTAAGAAAACTGCAAGAAAATCAGGTGGCGGTGCATGACATTCGGATTCGTCCGTGGCGGTTTGATAAAGCTAGGGATGCAGTGCTAGCGCTGATTCCTGCCGACATTGATGTTTGCATCAGCTTGGACTTGGACGAGGTTTTGGAGCCAGGTTGGCGGGAAGAAATTGAGCGGGTTTGGACGGAAAAAACCACTCGTCTACGCTACAAGTTTGATTGGGGAATGGGGATTTCCTTCTACTACGAGAAAATCCACCACCGGCATGGATATTTCTGGAAGCACCCCTGTCACGAGTATCCAATGCCTGACCCCCGTACTGATGAGGTTTGGGCACATACAGACATGCTCTTAGTGAGCCATCACCCAGACCCTACCAAAAGCCGTGGTCAATACATGCATCTGCTGGATGTAGCGGTAAAAGAAGACCCTAACTGCCCGAGAAACGCTTTTTACCACGCCCGTGAACTGACCTTTCATTATCGCTGGGATGAAGCCATCGAGGCGCTAAATCGGTACTTGGCATTGCCTGGGGCGACTTGGGCGAACGAGCGGTGCTATGCCATGCGGTTGCTGGGCAAGTGCTATGATGAAAAGGGACAATACTGGGATGCAGTTAAATGGTATCGTCTGGCTACTGCTGAAGCGCCAGGAACTCGAGAGCCGTGGGTAGATTTGGCTATGCATGCCTATCGTTACCACCAATGGGACGAGTGCTATTTCAGCGCCGTCCAAGCTCTCAAAATCGTTGATAAAGAAGCCGTCTACACGATGGACCCATCGGTTTGGACGGAAAAGCCGTTTGACCTAGCCAGCATCGCAGCTTGGAACCTTGGAATGAAGGAAAAGGCTATCGGATTCTGCAAGGAGGCTTTAAAATTCAATCCAACTGATGCTCGGCTAGTCCAAAACCTAGCCATGATGGAAGAGGCTTATGGCTGACTACAACCGTTTCCGATCCCCGCTGGCAAACATGTCGTTCACGCCTGATGTGCCTTCCAACGCACTGGCTCCAAACGAATACAACTCTGGCCTGAATGTCGAAACCGATGTTCGTGGGGTCAAAAAAGTCTTTGGGGAAGTGAACATTCTTTCCACGATTACTGATGAAGTAATCTACATGGAAGGCGGGTTTCGGACTGAAAGCAACTGGGTTTACATAGTCGCCACACGGAATTCGTCTAGCGAAGGCAAGTGGTTCATGATCACTTCTGCTGGCATTTCTAACATTACCCCAGGCTATGGTTCAAACCCAGCCATTTACCTGCCAGGTTACACAGCAGACCTGAATATCACTTCCTCTTGGGTTGGCGGTGTTTTCTATGTGAATGACACGCTAAACAATCCAATGTACTTGCTTCAGACCGGCTCCGAAATGGTGGTTACGGCTGATGCGTTGTGGAACTACGATGTTGGGGTCAGCAAAACAACGGCTGGGTTTGTTCGTAACTATTCTTCTCCTAATGTTGGCAACATCATGGTGGCTGGCAATTTGAGCAAAGTCATTTCTGGTACGACATATAACTACCCGACAACAGTCAGGTGGTCGCAAACCTTTGCCCCAAGTGGGGTTCCTGAGACATGGATGCCGACGATCAACAACGTAGCCAACGAGCAGGAAGTTCCTGTCCGTGGACCGCTGATTGACGGCTTTATGCTTGGCGGTAGCTTCTATGTCTGTAGCTACTGGGATACGGTCATCTTCAGCCCTATCGCCTACCAAAGCACATCGGCTCCTGTCTTTGGGGTTCGCCTCTTGAATCAAGGGCGTGGATTGCTGAACAACAACTGCTGGACAAACACAGACACCAATGTTTATGGGGTTGACAGCAGGGATATCTGGGTATTTGATGGCACGAATTTCAAGTCTTTGGGCAATCAGCGGGTACGCAATTACCTGTATGACAACCTGAACCCGACTTTCTATGACCGTGTTTTCATGGTCAACAACACCTACAAAAATCAAATTGAGATTTACTATCCCGATTTGAATTCAACTGGCTACTGCAATAGGATGTTGGCCTATCGTTACGACCTTGATTGCTGGAATCCACCCAAGGTTATTCAGAATGCTTGCATGGGCACGGAAGGCCCCTATTGGACTGGAACTGCTTACAACTTGTCAAAGCGTAATGTTGTTTACGCAAAAGGTGGCACTCCTGGTACTCGACTCATTCAAACCAATCAAGGTAACAATTTCTCGGGCGACCCCATCAATTCTTACTTTGAGCGCAACAATTTGACCTTGCAAGGCAAAGAGGGGCCTGTGCCATTCAGCATGACAACTTATGTTCACCGGCTCATGCCTGAGGTTTCGGGCACGGGCAGTCTGAACATTACTGTCGGCATCGCCAACAGCACTCAAGAATCTACGAAGTACGCCACAACAAACACGGTCAACATTGACACGGATCGCCCGTGGGTGAATCCGCAACAGAACAAGGGCAGAACAATCACCTTGAAGTTTGGCACTAACGATACCACGGACACATGGTTGGTCAGCGCAATGAACTGGCAAGCGACCGTCACTGAGGATGTTTTCTAATGCCTTTTGCACTAGACCCAGGATCAGACACTGGTGAGATTACCGGTGCGATCAACTATTTGTTGGCAAATCTGACTGATGCTCTAGCTGTTAATCAGGGTAGTGGTCAAATTTATGATCCGAACGGAAACGTCTACGCTTATCTGTACAAGTATCTTCACATCAAATATGCGGATTCTTTTGACGGCAGTAGCAATTTCAGTAACTCTCCAACAAATCGGTTTTATTACGGTCTACGCAATGATGGGACTGCTACTGAGTCTAGCAATCCTGCTGATTATGTGTGGTACAAAGTAACTGGTGGTTTTGGGACTACAAAATTCCTTTTTTACCAAGTCTTTGGTGGGCGACAGATTGATTTCTTTGTTGGCACAACATCGCCAGGTTACACCTATGTGCAGGACAACGGAAGCGCAGTTGATCTTGACATCATCACGACTACAACTGGAACCACAAATCTTCAGGCTTATTTTGTCCAACCGCAAACCTCAAGCTCTCCTGCACTTCCCGCATACACGACAGGCCCTACCCTACCTGCTGGTTGGTCTGCTAGCCCTCCTGTGTGCCCACCTGGTTCTGTCCTTTGGTATGCTTTTGGAGCCTATAACGGAAATCCCAATGAAGTAAATGGCATCCCGCCGAATCAAACGGCATGGACTGGTCCTATTGCTGCTTCTGTTTTTCAGGATATTCGCTCTGACAACTGGAACGGCTCCAACCCTCCGATTTATGGAAATCCTGCCACCTATGGCACTCAGGGCTACTACATCAGCCGGACTTCAGGCTACATCTATGCCAACGGCTTGGTAGCTCGAGGGCTATTGCAGTCAGGATCAAACCCTGCCATCAGTGGCACATCCATGACTGGATCAGGTGCAATCATTAATGCTGATGGCACTTTTGCTCTTGGAAACTCTTCCACCAACATCGTAAATCCTGGCGGTGGATCAATTTATATAAATGGTCAAGTTGTTAACAACAGCAATATTGTTAACAATTCTGCAACTGAATTTTCAGGCTACAGTCTGAGTTCTGTTGATGCGGCTTGGGTCTACACAACTTTTGTGATGTCGTATCCAGGTTATGTAACAGTAACCAGTGGTGGCTTGTTGAGTGTTGGTTCTCTGCCATACAACTTGACTCTTGTCATGCTTACCGTCGAATCTTTGGGCGGCTTGGTGTATGCATCGGATGCAGTAGCTGGCCCACCATCAACCTCATACGAGCAGTCATATTATTTGGCTTGTACAACCTATTTGCCAGCAGGAACATATAGGTTTGGGGTGAATGGTGATGTTGATATTGTTAACCCGACATCTCCTTTGCATGTGTGGCGGGTCACTGTAATGCGGAGTTACAAATGAACACCGTTTACTTTTTTGACCAAAACGACAATGCCGTGCGTTCATACACCGGCAAAGAAGAAGATTACCAAGCAATGTGCGAGGAATATGGGTGCGCCTATTATCTTGTCGGACAACAAGATATGCCTCTTCGCAACGCTAAGAATGTAAATGGGGTGGTGACTTATGTGCCTTATGAGCCTGTTTTGGACTACAGACAGAAGAGGGCGCTTGAATATCCGTTGCTAGGCGATCAGATGGACATGATTTGGCATTCAATGGATAATGGGGAAACGCCTAAAATTGAACCTTTTTATAGCACGATCAAGGCTATAAAAGACAAGTATCCGAAGGAGTAGGCATGGGTGCGGGTAAATCAGGATCGGTAAGTTTTCCTCAGGCTAATGCCATCACACAAGCCAATTCTCAACCTGGCATGGGTGCGCCGAACCGATATTCCCAAACTGTTGGCATGGGCGGCGGCTGGGATCAGGCAAGGATTGGCCCTTCTGTCAACAATCCTCTGGCGGGATTGCAAGCAAAAGGTTATGGCGGCAAGGTATCCCCGAGCATGTCACAGAAACCCCAACAAAACACGCAACCTGTTGATACAGGTAGCAACAACTATTACTGAAAGGACGAACTATGGGCGGCGGTAAAAGTTCAAGTTCTAGCGCACCAGTTATAACCGAAGAGCAAAAAGAGCTTCTTAGGGCGCAAACTGGCTTTTTGACAGGCACTGCATTCCCTGCATATCAAGCCACCATCGGTGGCGCAGGTAATGTTTACGGTCAGGTATCACCTGCTGTTACCGAGGCGGCTCAGACAGCTTTGGATGTCACGGGACGCACAGGAGCCATGCAGGAAGCCACAGGAGCGGGTTCTCTTGGTTTTGGCACTACATCCTTGGCTTCTCTGTTCAGTCCTGAGTACAAGGCTCAACAGGTGGCGGCGGCTATCCAGCCAGCCCAAGAAGCGGTGCGTGATGAACTGACTGCTTCCCGAATCGGTTTTGGTGCTCAGGGTGGCTTAGGCTCATCCCGTGAGCTACTTGCCCGTGCCAATATCGGTAGCTTGGCAGAAAAGCGCTTGGGAACTGTGGCGGCTCAGACGGCGGCAGATGTTGAGAATCGTCGTGCGGCGGCGGCTCAGGCTCTTATGGGCAGTGGCGCTGGTTTGCTGACCTCTGCTCAACAGGCGGCGGCTGGTCGATCGGCAATTGCTCAAGCACCGCAAGATGCGTATGCCAAGTATGCTTCTATTGTGTATGGCACACCTCAGGCTTCTACCACACCAAACTTTGCTGGCACACAGGGGCAACAGACTTCCGGTAAGGGTTTTGGATTCAATTTCCGATAAGGAGCAAACATGGCATCAGCTTTCCAATTCGGATATGGAGCGCCCGAATACTTTTCGGATTGGGCGAAATATGCTGGACTTGATCGCAAGACTGGCATGTTTGTTCCTCGTTCTGATGGCGGCATTCCTCCTCCAAAAGACATGGGCGAAATGTTTGCACAACAACTTGCCCCAATCAAACAGTCATATCAAACTGCAACCACAAACATTGGTAATGCAATGACGCAGTTTGGACAAGGTAATTTTGTACAAGGCATGAATGCTGTGCGAGGCGCTGCTGTGCCTGGTCAGACTGCTGGTGCTGCACCTGCAATTATGGGGGGGCCTCCTCCAATCAATCCCTATTCGTACAACTACGAAGACTAAGGAGCATCTATGGCAAAAGAAGTTAAAGAAGGTATTGCTCCTGCTGAATTCGGTGTTTCGCAAGGAGTGATTCCAAATCCATCGGTCGGTGTACCTGCTCCTTTTACAACCACCGGCGCAAATCAGCCTAATGTGCTTGGCATGAAAGAAACTGTCACGCCTGGTGCTGGTCAAAACCCTGTCGCTCAAGTCAATATTTCTGAGTTCACCAACATGGTGAAGGGTATTGGAACTCCTGAAGGCAATGTCGCATTTGGCAATGCCATCAAAAAACAATCTGAGGTCGAAGACCCTGCCACAAGATTCCAGCCCATGGATTTCATGGTTTCGTTTCTGCGAGGCGATCTTGGCGGCATGTACAAAGCCTTTAATGGAGGCTTTACTCGTGTTGAAGAAGCCAAGGATGTGCATGGAAACGTATATCAAAAAGAATATAACGACCGCACATCAACCGGTAATGTTTTCACTCGGGATAATCAAGGCAAGGTTGTAAAGCTGTCCCCCAAAGAAGTTAATCAACTCAGCGCTATTGGCGGCTTGATTAGCAAGTCTGACACGAATGCCATGCAAAGTGTCCCTTGGAATAGCATTCGGACGAATGCGGATTTGCTGACAAAAGGATTGGCTAACGATTGGCAACAGCGCTTTATTGATGCCCGTAATGCGGCTGAGATGGCTGCGACAACAAACTACAACATTGATCAATCGATTGATTTGGTTCGTAAGAATCGAAACCTGATTGATACATTCTCAAAGCTATCTCCTGAGGTTCGTGCAAACATTGTTGGCATCACCTCTCGTCTGAATCAAATTGACAATAGCTTACGCACAGAGCGTGAAAAAGCGGCATCTGCTGAACGCAACCAGCAAACTGGCGTTGGCGTAGGGGGCCGTGCTGGTGGAGTAGGTGGCAATCTTAGCCAATCTGTTGGTACTAGCGTTAGTGGCAGAGAAGCCGCTATGGCTGGTCAATCTCAGTCCAATCTTTTGCAAGAGCAAGCAACTTTGCAATCTACCCTTGCACGGGTGATGCAAGAGAATGCGCTTGATCCAAAGCAAGCCTCCGCTATTTTGCGGTTGCAAGCCATGAATGATCAAAACAACGAGCTGTACGCCAAGGTTCCTTTGGAGGCTATGCCACCTGGATACCGTAATGTGCCTCGTCAAGACATCTTCACGCAAGGCTATGATTTTGCCATTGAGAACCTTTTAGACCAACAGAAAAACAATGCTATGTTGGCACAATGGACTAAAGGTTTGTCTGCTAGCTCCCGCAAGGCGGCAAGCACTGGTTCTGTGCCTGACCTTGAATTTGAGAAGTCTAATTTTGTGGATTCGGATTACTTCAAGACTCTGAACTCCACATACGAAGACAAGAAGAATTTTCTGCTCCGTGGTGTGCCGCCCCAGAAAGGTAAGCGAATCATCAATGTTCGCAACAACTCTTTTGATGTTTGGGAATAAAGATGAAAATCGAAGAGATGTACGGTACGGTTGAAGAAACCGCTCCTGCTCGGCAAGCACCTGCAACCGCAGGTATGCCCATGATTAAAAAAGAATCTATGGGCAAAAAGGCTATGCCTCCTCCAACTGTCAGTGAAAACGCTGTGGTTCAGGATGTGGCGAAACGTGCTTCTGAAGCAGAGGCCGCATCGCCTTTCCCATTTCAGAATGTTGCTGACATTGCTGCACAAGTTGCTGGATCACCTGTTGCCCAGGCGGCAGCGGCTGCTCTGCTTGGTGGCTATGCCTACAAAAAAGGTTCTGAGATTCTTGGTGAGAGCAAAGCCAAAAAAGGTTTATCTGATCGCCTATTCAACACGCAAGGTCGGATTGAGCCATCAATGGCTACGGGAGCACAACCATCGCCTTTAGCTCCTACCAACCAGTTCCCAGGCACTCCCCAGGAACTTGAAAAAGCCCTCGGGCCTAATTGGCAAAAGGCCATGCAACAGTCTGACGAGCTACGCAGACAACGCCAAGCTCAAGCACAGATCGAGATTAACAAACAAATGGGTATGCCTACTGCGCCAGCACCGGCAGCGGTGACTCCTGCCCCTGCCGCTCCTGCCGCACCAAGCGCACCACAAACAACCCAGCAGATTGCACAGACAATTGGTGTGCCACCTGCCCCTGAACCCACCGTGGCGCAGATTGCTGGTGCGGCGGCTCCTGGTCTACAAGCGGCAGCGCAGCAACCGGTTGACATGATCCCTCCTGCGACTGAGGCCAAAAAGGCAGGTCGCCCACCGAAGGGCCAAGAAAACAAAGCCACCTTCAAGGCTGGAGAGGCTATGCCTGAAGGCATGGTTTTCAAAGAAGGTTTTGGTGGCGCTGATAACTGGATGAAAAATTCCTTCAATGATGAGGCACGGATTATGATTCGTGATCTCTTCAATGAAGGCAAGCCTTACGGCGCAAACATGGACAAAGCCTACGCTGATGCCAAGATGTATGAGCAGTGGCTTAAGGAGAATATTCCTGTCCAAACATATTCCCGTGCCGAAAGAAAGGCCGCAGGATTACCGCCTCCCGAGAATTACGGTAAGCTAGGCAAAGCAGCCAAGGTTGCTGGTGTTACTGGTCTTTTGATGACTGCCCAGCAAGCGGCTAATGCGGCTCAAGGTCAGAATCGCACTCGTGATCTGTTGAATGCAATTGGCGAGTTTTTCACCCCGTTGAGCATGACTCCTAGCACTGTTCAACCTGGCACTCTAGGTCCTGAACAACTCCGTGCTTTTGAAGAAGCTCAGAAACTTGGTTCACCCTATCGTCAGGCGAGGTAAATCGTGGAAGAGGAAGTCACACACAAGCAAATCTATGATCGCCTTGTTGCTGTTGAAACCAAGGTGGATGACATAGACGAGAACACCAAGGGCTTAGTCAAGGCTTTCAATGCTTTGCATGGCGCTTTTATGGTTCTTGAAACCATCGGCAAACTTGCCAAACCGCTCCTATGGTTCTTAGGCTTGGTAAGTTTTGTTGTCGTTTGGTGGCAGCAAATCTGGAAAAAATAAGGAGCGGCTATGCTTCCCTTCGTTGCAGGTATTGTTGAGGGCTTGATCGCCAACGGGATGCACAAGGTTGCAGACCAGGTGATTGAGAAGGGCGTGGATGCCGTTCAGGAAAAGCTAGGCATGGAGTTGAAACCTGCTAGCGAGATGACCCCTGAATACACTGCAAAGCTACAGGCAGAGGCCAACCGGCACTCTGAGTTCATGGCTGAGTTGGACGAGAAGTCTACACAACGAGCAACGGATATGTATATGGCTGATGCCTCCACCCGCAGGTTTAGCCAGTTGTACGCATGGTTCATCACCATCATGTCCTTTGCTTACTTCTTCATCGTCTCTTTTGCCCCAGTGGAGAACCGCAACAGAGACTTCATCAACATCATCTTGGGATTCTTGATCGGCACGGCGGTTAACTCGTTAATCCGATTCTTCTACGGCTCGAGCAACAAAAGCCAAGAGGCCGTGGACGAGAAGATGAAGGAACAAAAATGATCCCCGAGGTCAAACATCTCGCTGCCGGTGGGGTGAAGGAGCCCGAGAAGTGGATCAAGGCCATTCAGGCCACCTGTGAGCGCTTCCAAATCAACACGCCAAAGCAGATCGCCGCCTTCATCGCCCAAACCGCCCACGAGTCTGGCGGCTACACAATGCTTCAGGAGAACCTGAACTATCGAGCCACCACCATGGCTACGGTCTGGCCTAATCGTTTTGCCGAGCTAGGCCCTGACAAGAAGCCCAAGAAGGACGAGAAGGGCAAGAACATCCCCACCAAGGTGGCGCTGGCGCTGGAGAAGCACCCTGAGCAGTTGGCAAACATGGTGTACGGCGGCAGGATGGGAAATGGGCCAGTGCAGTCTGGCGAAGGTTGGAAGTATCGTGGCAGGGGGCTAAAACAGCTTACCGGCAAGGACAACTACACCCGATGCGGTCAGGCTATCGGCTTGGATATTGTCGAGAATCCAGACCTTCTGCTCGAGCCTGAGGCGGCTTGCCTGTCTGCTGGCTGGTTTTGGTCGGTCAACAAGTTGGCTCCGTTTGCCGAGGCCGACGATATTGCTGGCATGACCAAGAAGATTAACGGTGGCCTCATAGGCTTGGAAGACAGAACCAAGCGCTACAAGGCTGTTTTGGCGGCTATTTAAGGAGAACATATGAAACAAGGCCTCTATGCAAATATCGCAGCCAAGCGTAAGCGTATCAAAGAGGGTTCAGGCGAGAAGATGCGTAAGCCTGGTTCAAAGGGTGCGCCGACCGCCAAGGCTTTCAAACAGTCTGCGAAGACGGCTAAAAAGCCCAAGAAGGGGTATTGATGGCTAAGTCACCAGCGTGGACCCGCAAGGAGGGTCAGAATCCCAAAGGCGGCCTCAATGCCAAAGGCAGGGCTTCTTACAAGGCGGCTACTGGTGGGACGCTGAAGGCTCCAGTAAAGAGCGGCGACAACCCCCGCAGAGCTTCCTTTTTGGCTCGTATGGGCAATATGGCGGGTCCTGAGTACAAGGATGGCAAACCCACACGGCTTTTGCTCTCCTTAAAGGCTTGGGGTGCTAGCTCCAAGGCCGATGCCAAGGCCAAGGCCAAGGCAATCAGCAAGCGCAACAAGTCTTAACCGAGGTGCTTGATCTCGGTTCTCTTGGTGTATTCCTGCACCTTGTAGACCTCTACCTTTAGCTTGGCGGCTTCCATCATCCAGCGCAAATGCTCCTCCTTCTCTATGGCGGCTTTGAGGCCGAGAAGGAGTTCTAGGTACTGGGGGTGGGAGTAGGCTTCTGCTTCCTGCTTGCCAAGAACCGATTCGTCGCTTTGGCGCATGAGTTGGGCTTTGCGGGACTTCCTCGCCTCCTCGAGATACACCCTGTCTGCCTTGGCTTGGGCATAGCCTTGGGCGTTCTCTTGGATGTAACGGATTGCTAGTGTTGGATCAATATCTGCCATTTCTTTGCCTTTCAAACATGTTTATCAATCAGGGCTTGTAGCCCCAACATCAGATCGCCATTGCCCATCTCTTCTAAGTTCATCTTCTGAATTCTGTTCACGGTTATGGGCACATACATTCTGGTCGTTGCCCTGCCCGTGCGTGGCCTCCCTGAACCAGGGCGCTTCCCACCCCAGTTTGTCGGGTTGTTGAGTTCCTTCCGCATCTCACGGCGTTGCTCTTTCACCCAATCAGGAAGATCCTTGTACCTCACGCTAGCTCCTCCTTCACCATCACGCTAACCCCCGAGCCAGTTGAATAGACTTTTGTGCAGTGCAACGCAACAATTTGGCAGTCATCCCTGAACACAACCCCGTTGAGGCCATCTAAAACGGTTTTAATCAGGTTGTCCAAGTCCGGTCTTTTGATGTGCTTCTCCCAGCCATCTAAACAAGCCTGTGTGCGCTTTTTTGAGTACGAGGCGGGGATAGGCATTCGGAAGTAGAGAAACACGCCCACAGGCGTTTCTAGAGGCTCTGTAGTTCCCATGGCCTCTTTGGCTATGGCGGCTACATGCTCTTCGTAGTTCTGAGTTTTCTTGGGCGTGTAGGTTCTGACGAACCCACCGACCTGGCTGAACTTGGGGCGACCCTTGGCTACGGGATCGCCTTCAACGTCAAACTGGATTACAAATGTCATTGCTTTTCCTTTGGTATAACCTTTGCCCGTTTATGTTTCATGCACTCAGCGATATGGTTGAGGCACTTCTCCATGTCGGCGGTGGATACTGCTTGCATTAGCTCATCGTGCAGTTCTAGAATGGTTCGGATGGGTTCTATCTCACCGCCCTTGAACAGGTATTTTTTGCGTTGCGCCAGCAAGAAAACAATGTCCATGGCCTTTTCTATCTCGGGCAAGTATTCTTTGCCATAGCCCATGTGAGCAAGTTGTTCGCAGATGTTTACCGCAGAGACTAGATCGTCCACATCTTCCCACACGCCTCTGCCATGCAGGATGTTGTCAAAGGCCAAGAAGCAACGGGTTCTGATTTCTGTTCCACCCTTAACCTTTGCCACGGGGAGGAAGCCACTCAGGACATAAGTCATGGTGTCAAACCGGATCGGGCGAGGGGTTCTTTTCTTTTTCATCTCTCTGCTCTGCAATCTTAGAAGCTACGAGTTCGGGCATATCGTCCCACAGCCCCGTAGGGTCCTTCTTCATCTTCCTTACTCTGTCCCGAACATACTCCTGATACCCAGGGCTTGCTAGAAACATTGTTGCCAATTGATTGGCAATCCGTTCTTTGATCTCCAAATAGTCCAACTAAATCTCCAGTGACAACCAGCGCTTTTTGTATTTCTCTCAAAGGAACCCGTGGATTCACTTTGCATTCACTCAAAACTTTATGTGCTTGATGTTTATTCATACAAATAACAAGTCCTGTGTTTGAACTTCACCTCCAGCATCGTATTTTTTTGAGTCCCCTTTTGGATATGGTAAAACAGGATAGTTTAATTTCCCAATCAATTCTTGTTTCTGTTTCTTGTTTGCAACAAAATACACATATCTGTGCTTTGCGCTTCTATCAACTCTTTTTGACCTATCGCCTGAATGATGTCTACTATGATTGCCTTCAGCAGAAGCGATGTCAGTTCTTTCTTTTGTTGTTCCGGTAAATAGAAAATTTGTTGCTTGGTAAACATACCCAACATGGTTCTGTCCTTTGTCAGCATAACTGACAACTATTGTTGGTTTTGGCAGAAACTTCATGCTGTTTGCAATCAAAAAAGAAGCTGCATTTTTTTTGTCGGTGTCTAAGCACAAGCGATTAAGTTCAAGAACATGATCTTTGTGTTCTTCCCCACAAACCCCAAAACACAAAAATGGCGATGCTGGCATTCCATAAGTGCAAATCCCAACAAGTTTTTGATTGTCATAAAGGCCAAATGCAAAAGATATAGATGGCATCCTTTTGGCATAGTGTTTTTTTAAAATCCATGGTTCTGTTTCAAATGGATTTATTCTTAAAACTTTGAAGCCTTTGAAATCCTTATTCATTGTTATCCTTACTTGCTATCTGTGTTGCTTCTCTATTCATATACCCAAGCGGTTCGGCGGCACTCAGCCTTTCCCCAACAAAGGAGAAAGACCTTTAGTTACACCCAGTGCGGAC